>ULTN01013387.1_pt1 | contig 45213 bp, 33 predicted proteins | sample 1957681 | NCBI WGS metagenome assembly ULTN01 (sample SAMEA4835736, study PRJEB28245) | human gut metagenome | biome: gut microbiome; material: fecal sample | place: Denmark | collected 2008
CCCGGGCAGCCTATACATTCGCCGCGGCGGAATTTTTTCCAGCAATAGCGCGCCGCCATAACAATTGCAGCAAGTAAAACAGCACTGATAATCCATGTAGCCACAGCTGTTTGCTCCTTTCTTTAAAAGCCGCTGTAAACTGCGCAGGAACAAAGCCAGCGCAGTTTACGTTTTAACATTATTATATCACAAAGGTTTTAATTAGGCATTTACCGAACGCAGTGATTCTTTTGCTTTCGGCGCCGGGCGGAACATCATGTACAGCATAATGAGCGCAACCACGCAGGCGGCAGCAGTCATGCCCGTAAAGGCTTCGCCCATGATGAGCACAAGCCCGAACTGGTAAATCATAAAGGTCATGGCATAAGCAAATACGTTCTGGAAGATGATGGCAAACCACAGCCATTTGCGGCTGCCGAGCTCTTTGTTCATGGTGGTAATTGCTGCCAGGCACGGGCTGTCAAGCAGGTTGAATACCAGGAAGCTGAACGCCGCCATCGGGTTTTGGAACATACCCATGGTTGCTGCCCAAAGGCTTGCATCGTCTTCGGCAAGTTCGCCAACGCCAATCAATACGCCGATGGTGCTGACAATTGCTTCCTTAGCAACGAAGCCGGAGATAGAAGCCGCAACGGCCTGCCATTCGCCAAAGCCCAGCGGTGCAAAAATCCAGGCGATTGCCCCGCCCATGGAAGCGATAAAGCTGTCTTCAGGTTCTACCATGCCGTAACCTTCAGCGCCAATGCCGTAGGTGGACAGATACCACATTACCACGCAGACAAGGAACAGAACGGTTGCAACCTTTTTAATGAAGGCAAAGCAGCGTTCCCAGGTATGCAGCAATACGTTTTTAGCAGCCGGAATATGGTACTGCGGCAGTTCCATAACAAACGGTGCAGGGTCGCCTGCAAACATTTCGGTTTTCTTTAAAATCAGGCAGGAAAATACAACGGAGATAATACCGATGAAGTACATAATCGGTGCCATGTACCAGTCGCCGCCCATAATCGCACCGGCAATCAAAGCAATAACCGGCAGCTTGGCGCCGCAAGGAATGAAGGTTGTCGTCATAATCGTCATACGGCGGTCGGTTTCAGTTTCGATAGTGCGGGTTGCCAGAATACCGGGCACGCCGCAGCCGGAGGAAATAAGGAACGGAATAAAGCTTTTGCCGGACAGGCCGAACTTATGGAAAATACGGTCCATAATAAACGCGATACGCGCCATATAACCGCAGTCCTCAAGCAGCGCCAGCAGGAAGAACATAATTGCCATCTGCGGCACAAAGCCAATCGGTGCGCCAAGGCCGCCGATAATACCGTCAACCACCAGCGATACCTGCCATTCGGCAGCACCGGCATTTTCCATAGCTTCCTGTACGGAAGGCATAATCATTTCGCCGAACAGCACGTCATTGGTCCAGTCGGTAACATCCGTGCCGATTGTAGTAACGGCAATATAATAAACAAAGAACATTACGGCGGCAAAAATAGGCAATGCCAAAATGCGGTTCGTAACAATCTGGTCAATCTTATCGGAAGTAGTCATGCCTACTTTAACTTTTTTAACACAATCGGCCATTAAGCCGGTAATGTAATCATAGCGGGCGTTGGTAATGATGCTTTCGCAGTCGTCATCAAGCTTTTCTTCAACGCCGCTAATAATTTTTTCAAGCTGCTTTTGAATAACATCCGGCAGATTATATTTAGCCCATACTTCGCGGTCGCGCTCAAACAATTTAACAAGCGTCCATCTTGCACCGGTTTCCGGCAGGGAACTGCCCATAATGTATTTAATTTCTTCCAGTGCTTTTTCCACATCAGCGTTAAAATGCAAGGGTTTGCACTCAACATTTTTGGCTTTGGCCATTTCAACGGCTTTGGCGGCAGCTTCTTTCAGCCCCAGCCCGCTTAAAGCGGAAGTTTCAACAACCGGGCAGCCAAGCTTTTTGCCAAGCGCCGCAGTATCAATTTTGTCGCCGTTTTTACGGACAATATCAATCATATTCAGCGCAATAACAACAGGCACGCCCATTTCAAGCAGCTGGGTTGTTAAATACAGGTTGCGTTCAATGTTGGAACCGTCCACCAGGTTTAAAATAACATCAGGATGCTCATTAATAATATAATTACGGGAAACAACTTCCTCCAACGTATACGGAGAAAGCGAATAAATACCCGGCAGGTCGGTAACAATTACATCGCTGTAACCTTTTAACCTGCCTTCTTTTTTCTCAACAGTAACGCCCGGCCAGTTGCCAACATACTGGTTTGCGCCGGTTAAATTGTTAAACATGGTTGTTTTGCCGCAGTTAGGGTTGCCAACCAATGCAATTTTTACAGCCACTTCAATCCCTCCTCAAATCATTCAACCACAATGTTTTCAGCTTCGCCTTTGCGCAGCGAAAGCTCGTAACCCCTTACAGTTACTTCAATAGGGTCACCGAGCGGCGCAACCTTACGCACATAAATTTCTGTGCCCTTGGTAATGCCCATATCCATAATGCGGCGTCTTACAGCGCCTTCTCCCCCAAGCCGGCTTACTTTAACAGTCTGGCCGCACTCAACATTTTTAAGCGTTTTCATGGCATACCTCCGTTAAATCATTATTTTTGAAGCAAGATCTTTGTTTAAAGCAACACGCGCGTCTTTAACATTGACGATTAAATTTCCGGCAAGTTTGGATACGACGGTAATAGCTGCCCCTTCTACAAACCCCATGCTTTCCAAAAAACGTACTGTTTCATTTCTTCCGCGTACGGCTTTAATGGTGTTTACCTCGCCGGTTGCGGCAAAAGTCAACGGCATAATTGGAACCATCCCCTTCTTCTGTATAGCCGGAGCTAACCTTATATTGCTTTTTAAGTTAGTTTATTCTAACTTTCTTTGCAAATTGTAGTTTACTACCGCTAACAAATTTTGTCAATAAGTTTTAGTAAACTTTTTTGTAAATAAACTTTTACAAAACATACTTGACAAAAAAACAAAGCCTTATTACAATTTAGTTAATCTTTTTGCACTGCAACTACAGTACAAGCTGATCAGGCCGTAAAACCGGCCGGGCCTTACGGCAGCAGATTATCCTACATCTGCGGGACAGGAGTAGTTCCGCAGATGTATTTTGTTTTAAGGAGAAATTTAAATGCAGCAAGACCAATCTTTAAATCAAACCCTTGCCCTCAGCACGGTAAAAAAAGGCATTGCCCTTAACGTGTTTCTGGCAGCCTCCAAATTTGCCGCAGGCATTTTGGGCCATTCGGCCGCCCTTGTTTCGGATGCAGTCGATTCGGCGTCTGATATTTTCAGCAACCTTATTGTTATGGCCGGCATAAAAATATCGCACAAAGCCTCCGATATGGAACATCAGTACGGGCACGAACGCATGGAATGTGTTGCCTCCATCATCATGTCGGCGCTTCTGGCACTGGCAGGTGCAGGCATCGGCTTTGCCGGAATACAAAAAATACTGCACTTTTCCGCAGAAGGCGAACTGGCCGCGCCGGACGGCATAACGCTTGCCGTTGCAGCCCTTGCCATTATAAGCAAGGAAGGCATGTACTGGTACACCCGCAGCGTAGCAAAAAAAATAAACAGCGGCGCGCTTTTGGCAGACGCCCTGCACCACCGCAACGACGCCTTAACCTCCGTCGGCAGCCTTATCGGCATCAGCGGAGCCATGCTTGGCTACCCCATTTTTGACCCGCTGGCCGCCATTGCCATTTGCCTGATGATTATTAAAGGCGCATACGATGTTTTTACCGACGCCATTGACCGTATGGTAGACCGCAGCTGCGACGAAGAAACAGTTGAAAAAATGCAGGAGCTTATTGCCGCACAAAAAGGCGTAGACCATGTAGACAAACTGCAAACGCGCATTTTTGGCTCGCGCGTATATGTGGATGTGGAAATAAGCGCCGACGACCACTTAACCCTTGTTGAAGCACACGCCATTGCCGAAAACATTCACGAACAAATAGAAAAAAAGTTTCCGGAAGTTAAGCACTGTATGGTGCATATTAACCCCTGCAGCGAAACGCACCATAATTTTTAAACCGCTTATCAAGCAAAATAAAAAGCCTGTACGGCGTTCAGCACTGTACAGGCACTTGCAAATAAAACTTTAAAATTGTATAATAAAAGCACGGAGTATTGATGTTTGGCCGCATCGGTCTCCCCTATGTGATTTTAAGTCAGAAGGAAGCCGTGTAACCGTGTTATACGGTTTTTTTCATGCCGTTATTTACTACGAGATAAAAATAAAAAAGGTTGTACTGTATGGCTTTTGCCAGCCGGTACAACCTTTTTGTTAATCTGTTATTTTGCGGCAATTACTTCAATTTCGCAAAGTACGCCTTTGGGTATGCCTTTTACGGCAACGCAGCTGCGTGCAGGTTTGCCGGTAAAGTATTTTGCGTAAACTTCGTTAAAGGCGGCAAAGTCTGCCATATCTGCCAAAAAGCAGGTGGTTTTTACTACGTTTTCGTAGCCAAGGCCTGCTTCTGCCAAAATTGCGCCTACATTTTTGCAGCTTTGTTCTGCCTGTGCGGTAATGCCTTCCGGCACTTCGCCGGTAGCGGGGTCAACAGGAATCTGCCCGGAAGCAAAAAACATGCCGCCAATTTCAATTGCCTGAGAGTATGGGCCAATAGCGGCCGGAGCTTTTTCGGTAGAAATTACTTTCATTTTAAAACCTCCTGAAAATATTTTTTCTGTTTTAAGTATAACAGCAAAAGAGGCTTTGCTCAACTTTTTGCGGCAAAATAAAACAGCCGCCGTAAAAACACGGCGGCCAAAGCAGCACCTGCACCCCAACGGGCACTGCAAGAGGAGTAGAGAATGAGTATCTGAGAATGTTAAATGAATTTTAAAAATCAATATTCCAACCTGCGCAGGCAAGATAAAAACCCGTCTTTCCAAAACGAAAAGACGGGTTCAGATAATTACAATCAAGAGGCCCTGCCACTCTCACATAAACAAAGCCGGTTGGTTAGTAAACATCTCCTTCCTGTCTCCCGCAGGTCAAGCAGTGATGCTTATACAGGCTGGGTGACCGGCTCCGGCTTTTATTGCCGTTACGGCGACGGGATCGCATCGGATTTGCACCGATAAACATTTAAACAGTTACTGTACCTGTACGAAATATTGATTTGTTGCCCTAATTATAACTATTACTAATAGTGTTGTCAAGCCTTTTGGTAAAAATTTACCATTTTTATTTTTGCGTTATAATATCCTAATTGATATTATTTATCTTTAAAGTACCACGTCAGCCCCAGTGGCACGGTGATATTTAAAATAAGCATTCTAACCAGCTGATAGGTTAAAATTATCGAAACGTTTTCGCCCATGCTCATGCCTGCAAGGCACATTTCGGCAATGCCGCCGGGGGCCATTGCCAAAAAGGCGGTTATAAGCGAAAAGCCGTAAATGCCGGAAAGATAGTAGGCCATGGCAACGCTGACAGCAATAATTATTAAGATGCCTGTTATTATAAACGGCATAAGGCTGGCGGTTTCTTTTATGCGCGCAGGGTCAAGCAGCATGCCCATGTACAGGCCGATGCTTATTTGCGCAACCGTCATGAGAGGGTCGGGCACGGGCTGAAAGGTGCCAAAAAAGTATGAGCAGGCAGACGCGGCGAGCGTAGGCCCCAACAGGCGCGGCGTTGGTATATGCAGCTTTTGCAGAACAACAGCGCCAATTGCTGCGATAGGCACCATCCACAGCCAGGTGTAGCCGCCTGTTTGTGCTGCCGGAAGTGCGGTGTCTTTTATTTCTGCCCCAAGGCCGTGAACTACCAGAAACGGTACGATGATAATAGCGCTCATGAGGCGCAGGGTTTGCATTACCATTACCACGCTGAAATCTACGCGCTTGTCGGTTTCGCTCATAAGCATCATTTGCGTAAGCCCGCCGGGCATACAGCCCATTACGCAGCTTTGCAGATTGGCGTAGCTGTGGCGTGATGTCCACCACGCTATGATAACCGAAGCGCCTACGGCGGCGCCGGTTGCTTCAAGCACACCAAGCGACTGCATGGAAAGTTCGTGCATGGTTTCTGCCGTAAAGTTGCGCCCAATGCCGTAACCGGCTACGCAAAGGCCCAGTTCGCGCCACTGGCGCGGCCAGTATACCTGTGCGCCTATAACCTTCCAGAACATGGAGGATACTATGCCGCCGAGCAAAAACGGTATAGGTATTGCCATGTATTGAAAAAGAAAGCCTATAAGCACTGCCAGCCCGAACATCATCAGGCGCCTTACATGCAGCATTATGTCAAAAATCCCCATACAAACCACTCCCTACAATCTGTGCGCTTACAAAATCATCTGTGGTTTTCCAGTGCCGTCATAATACGGTTAATAAGTTCACTGCGCATAGTATTCTGCGTTACCGAATAAGTTATAATGCGGCTGTCGTCAAGCCCAAGTTCGCGTTTAAAAAGTGCTTTCTGGGCCATGGCTGCATTTTTGGAAAGTTTATCGGCTTTAGTGAGAATAATCTGCACGTTAAGGCCGCAGCCCAGCAGCCAGTGGTAACATTCTATGTCGCTTTCCATCGGCTTATGGCGGATATCAATCAGCTGGCATACTAATGCCAGGTTGTCCGAACCTGAAAGATATTTGCTGATAAAGCCGGACCATAAATCTTTATTGGATTTGCCTGTTTTGGCAAAGCCGTAACCTGGCAAATCGACAAGGTAAAACTGTGCTGTATCGGCGCCGCCTTCTACATTGCGTTTGGCATTCAGCAAATAGTAGTTAATTGTTTGCGTTTTGCCGGGGGTGGCGCTTACGCGTGCCAGCCCGTTGCGGCGGCAGAGCGAGTTAATAAGAGAAGATTTGCCGACATTGGAGCGCCCGATAAAGGCGGCTTCAATCATTTGCGGCGAAGGGTACTGTTCTGCCTTAACGGCAGACGTGACAAACTGCGCACGGACTATGTCCCAAACTCCTTTGTTCATCGCGTTTAATCCTCCAATGCTATTTTTAACACCTCGTCCATATGTTTTACGGGAATAAAGTGCATTTTTGCACGTACGTTTGCGGGCAGTTCTTCCAAATCCTGCTCGTTTTTAGCCGGCATAATAATGGTTTTTACGCCGTAGCGGTGGGCAGCCAGGAATTTTTCCTTAATGCCGCCAACCGGAAGCACTCTGCCGGAAAGCGTTATTTCGCCAGTCATGGCAAGGTTCTTTTTAACTTTGCGGCCCGTTAATGCCGATATCATTGCCGTTGCCATGGTAATGCCGGCCGAAGGCCCGTCTTTAGGTATTGCGCCTTCCGGAAGGTGAATATGAATATCGGTAGTTTCGTAAAAATCTTTATCAAGGCCAAGTTCATCTGCCCGCGAGCGGATATAGGTATAACCCGCCTGGGCAGATTCCTTCATAACATCGCCAAGCTGGCCAGTTAACGCAAGATGCCCTTTGCCTTTGCAGGCCACAACTTCTACCTTAAGCAGTTCGCCGCCGACACGGGTCCACGCAAGGCCGGTGCAGATGCCGGCTGCTGCTTCGAGGCTTACATCGTCTTCCAGATAAATTACCTTGCCGAGATATTTATGTAAATTTTTAGCTGTTACTTTTGCGCTTTTAGCTTCGCCGTTAACAATGCGCAGAGCAGTTTTACGGCAGACTGCCGCAATTTTGCGTTCCAGATTGCGCACGCCTGCTTCGCGCGTATAACCGCGTATAATCATGCGCAGCGCATCTTCCGTTATGGAAAGCGTTTTGGCAGTTAAGCCGTTATTCTGGCGTTCTTTCGGCAAAAGATGCAGTTCGGCAATTTTTACCTTTTCATCTTCGGTATAGCTGGAAAGCTGCACCACTTCCATACGGTCGAGCAGTGCGGGCGGAATTGTTTCCACGGTGTTGGCCGTTACAATCCAGAATACCTGCGACAGATCGAAAGGTATTTCAACATAATGGTCGCTGAAGGTGTTGTTCTGTTCCGGGTCTAAAACTTCAAGCAGTGCAGAAGCAGGGTCGCCGCGGAAATCGGACGACATTTTGTCCACTTCGTCCAGCAGGAAAACCGGGTTCATAACGCCGCAGGTTTGCATGCCGTGAATAATGCGGCCCGGCATTGCGCCGATATAGGTGCGGCGGTGGCCGCGGATTTCGGCTTCGTCATGCACGCCGCCCAGCGACATGCGTGTAAATTTGCGGTCGATAGCGCGGGCAACGGACTGTGCAAGCGAAGTTTTGCCCACACCCGGCGGCCCGACAAGGCACAAAATTGGCCCTTTGCCGCTTTTGGTAAGAGCACGCACCGCAAGATATTCCAAAATGCGCTCTTTAACTTTTTCAAGGCCGTAGTGGTCTTTGTTAAGCACTTTTTCGGCGTGTTTTAAATCAAAGTTATCCTTGCCATAAATGCCCCACGGCAAAGCAAGAAGCGTTTCCACATAATTGCGGATAACGCCGCTTTCTGCCATCATCGGCGGCATTTTATACAAGCGGTCAAGCTCTTTGTTAATTTTATCTGCTACTTCAGGCGGCAGGTCGCGGCCTTCCATCTGCTTTTTGTATTCGTCAACTTCGGCCTGGCGTTCGTCGCCTTCGCCAAGTTCTTTGTTAATAACCTTAATTTGCTCGCGCAGATAATATTCACGCTGGTTTTTTTCTATTTGTTTGCGTACTTCCTGCGTAATGTTTTTTTCGAGTTCGGCAATTTCAAGTTCTTTGCACAAAAAAGTATGCAGCTTGTGCATACGCTCTTTTACATCGGCAAGTTCCAGCAGTTCTTCTTTTTCGTCAATGCTGATTGTTAAATAACCGGCAATGATATCGGCAATTTCACCTGCGGTAGTTATGTTTTTAAAGTTAAGCATAACTTCGGTAGTTACTTTTTTGCCGGTAACAAGCCATTTTTCAAAGCTCTGCAGCAGCACGCGGCGCATGGCTTCGGTTTCGGAATTTTCTTCCGGCTCAATGCTGGCTACCGGCATGGCAAAGCCTTCAAGGTAAGTATCTTTAAAAGGCGCGTCAATTAACGAAGTAAGTTCTGCCCTTTCAAGCCCCTGAATTAAAATACGGATTGCACCGCTCGGCAGTTTTAAAAGCTGCTTAATTTCGGCAACAACGCCATAATTATACAGTTCTTCGCGTTTCGGGTCTGCGGTTTCGGCATCGCGCTGAGTTACCAGCAGTATTTTTTTATCAAGCTGCATAGCAGCATTAACCGCATTTATTGATTTATCCCTGCCTACATCAAGGTTTACCGTCATTCCCGGGAATACGATAATTCCTCTTAACGCCAGCAGGGGCATTAATTTTCCTGATGCTTCCATTTATATTAGCATCCCCCTATTTTATATTAAAATTCAAATCTCTTATAATTGTATCACAAAAGGCCCATAAAACCAAAAAGAGGGAAGGTTAAAATCCCCTTCCCCCATTATTTTTCTTTCAGCCTGCCGCCACAATCATTTTAGGTTCTGCATGATTGCGGATGGAATCGGCCGTTACAATACATTTTACAACATCACTGCGCGAAGGCACGTCGTACATTACATTGCGCATTACCGCTTCAATAATGGCGCGCAGTCCACGCGCACCGGCACTGCGTTTCAGTGCTTCTTCGGCAATGGCGTCCAGTGCATCCGGCTCAAATTCAAGTTCTACATTGTCCATGGCCAAAAAGTGCTGATACTGTTTTACCAGTGCGTTTTTAGGCTCCTGCAAAATCTTAATCAGCGCAGCTTTGTCCAGTGCTTCAAGCGTTACAACAACCGGCAGGCGTCCGGCAAATTCCGGTATCAAACCGAATTTCATCAAATCCTCCGGCAATACTTTTTTAAAGGTATCCGTCAGGCTGATTTCGTCTTTGGTTTTAATATCGGCGCCAAAGCCCATATTCTTTTTGCCCGTGCGTGCGCTGATGATGCTTTCCAGCCCGTCAAACGCGCCGCCGCAGATGAACAGAATATTTGTGGTATCAATCTGCAAAAATTCCTGGTGCGGATGTTTACGCCCGCCCTGCGGCGGAACGTTGGCAACAGTGCCTTCCAGAATTTTCAGCAGAGCCTGCTGTACGCCTTCGCCGGAAACATCCCTCGTAATGGAAGGATTTTCGGACTTGCGCGAAATTTTGTCAATTTCATCAATGTAGATAATGCCGCGCTGTGCGCGTTCAATATCGTAATCCGCATTTTGGATTAAACGCAGCAGAATGTTCTCCACGTCCTCGCCTACATAACCGGCCTCCGTTAAAGCGGTGGCGTCTGCAATGGCGAAAGGAACCTGCAATATTTTTGCAAGAGTCTGCGCCAGCAGTGTTTTGCCGCTGCCGGTAGGCCCAAGCATTAAAATGTTGGATTTTTGCAGTTCAACATCCTTGTCGCCGGGAAAATGGTTAAGTTCGTAGTCAATGCGTTTATAATGGTTGTAAACGGCTACGGCAAGGGTTTTTTTAGCTTCCTCCTGGCCGATTACATATTCATCCAAAATTGCTTTTATTTCTTTGGGTTTGGGCAGTTCGGCAATTTCAGTATGGTTTACAGCCCTTGCCCGCATTTCTTCTTCAAGCATTTCATTGCAGAGTTTTATACACTCATCGCAAATAAACAAATCACCTTCGCCAAGAACTTTGCTGAACATTTTGCTGACCTGCGCTTCGCGCTTGCCACAGAAAGAGCAAACCGGGGCATCATGGTGATTGTCCCCACCGAATTTCATTTTGAGTATCTCCTTAAAGCCTTTATTTTTCATTAGCAGGTTTACGCGATACCACTTCGTCAATCAGGCCGTATTCTTTGGCCTCCTGGCTGGACATGTAGTTATCGCGGTCAGTATCCTGCGCAATCTTTTCTTTGGTTTGTCCGGTATGGCTGGCTAAAATACCGTTCATTTCATCACGGAGGCGCAGAATTTCACGCGCGGTGATTTCAATCTCGGAAGCCTGCCCCTGAACGCCGCCCAGCGGCTGATGAATCATAACTCTGGAGTACGGCAGGGCAAAACGTTTGCCCGGAGCACCGGCAGCCAGAAGCACGGATGCCATGCTGGCGGCCATGCCCATGCAGATTGTGGAAACATCAGGCTTTATGTACTGCATTGTATCATAAATTGCCAGGCCGGCGCTTACGCTGCCGCCCGGGCTGTTAATGTAGAGATGGATATCCTTATCGGGGTCTTCCGACTCTAAAAAGAGCAGCTGGGCGATAACGAGATTGGCCATAGTATCATCTATTTCGCCGGTAACAAAAACTATCCTGTCCTTTAAAAGGCGGGAATATATATCGTAAGAGCGTTCTCCGCGGTTTGACTGTTCTACAACTATTGGCACATAATTCATTATTGTCACACCCCTTTACTGTGGTTTAACCGCGCTTGAATTATTTCGCGCTGTCAATGATTACATGGGCAGCTTTGCGGCGCAGAATGTTTGCGAGCAACAGGCCCATAGTGCCATTGGATTTAATGATTTTCTTAACGTCTTCAAGAGTTGCGCCATGCTGGGAAGCGATAGCGGAAAGTTCGCTGTCAACATCTTCCATGGATACCTGGATGTTTTCAGCTTTGGCAATAGCGTCAAGAACAAGGTCGGTTTTAACGTTTTCAACAGCAGCGTCATGCTGGCGTTCACGAAGCTGTTTCATGTCGATGCCGCTGTACTGCATGTACTGTTCCAGAGTGAGTTTGCGTGCTTCAAGGCTCATGCGCATTTCGTCAATCATCTGGGTTACGCGGTCTTCAATCATAATTTCGGGAACTTCAAATTCCGCATTGGCAACTGCAAGGTCAATCAGTGCTTTTTCATAAGCAATCTGGGCATTGTTTTCAGCTGCTTTCTGCATGCGTTCTTTGTAGCTTGCGCGCAGTTCTTCAACGGTTTTGCAATCGCTGTTTGCTGCTACATATTCATCGGTAAGTTCCGGCAGTTCTTTGCGTTTTACGTCCTGTACGTTTACTTTAAAGATTGCCTGTTTGCCGGCCAGTTCTTTAACAAAGTATTCTTCCGGGAAGGTTACATCCACATCGGTGGAATCGCCTTTTTTAAGGCCTACAAGCTGGTCTTCAAAGCCGGGGATAAAGGAGTTGGAACCAACTTCCAGAGGATAGCCTTTGCCTTCGCCGCCGCTGAACGGTTCGCCGTCAACGGTGCCTGCAAAGTCGATAATGGCAAAGTCGCCTTTTTCAATTACGGCGCCTTCTTCAGCTTCTACCATTTTTGCATGGCGGCTGCGCAGGCCCTGTACCTGTTCTTCAACTGCTTCGTCGGTAACTTCAACTACTTCTTTTTCTACATGCAGTTCTTTGTAATCACCAAGTTTAACTTCCGGTTTGAGGGTTACTTTAATGGTAAGTTCCATATCTTTGTTTTCTTCAAATACGGAATCTTCAACCTTCGGGTCGGATACCGGAATCAGTTTTTCCTGTTCCAGAGCTTCGGTATAGCACTGGTTAGCAACCAGTTCAAATGCTTCTTGTTTTACTGCTTCTTTGCCATAGTGCATTTCGATAATATTGCGGGGGGCTTTGCCTTTACGGAAGCCGGGGATATTTACCTGGCCTGCAATTTTTGCAACGGCTTTTTTAAAGCCTTTGTTTACTTCCTCTGCGGGCAAAGTGATTTTAAGAGTTGCGTCGTTGCCGACTCTTTCTACTGTTACGTTCATTAATAAATCCTCCCTTAATTATATGTGCTGATTATTACAGCATGTTTTTTACATCGGTTTTATTGTTAAAAATGCAGCTGTTTACACACATTGCTCATAATATAATATCACAACCAGCGGTACTTGACAAGAATTTTACTGCTATTCCTACAATATATCATTATTCTTTTCTGAATAAATTCAAAAAACCCGGCAGTAAACTGCCGGGCTGACAATTCATGGAGCGGAAAACGAGATTCGAACTCGCGACCCCCTCCTTGGCAAGGAGGTGCTCTACCACTGAGCTATTTCCGCATCTCTCAACAACGAAATTAATTATACAGCAGTAAAATCTGTTTGTCAACAGTTTTTTTAATTAATTTTAAAAAATTCCCAAAACAATCTGGCTTATATTTTTGGAATGGTCGGAAACGCGCTTCAGGTTTATTAAAATTTCCATCATCATAAACCCGGCAACAGGGTCACAGCGTTTTTCGTTAAGGCGCACAATATGGTTTTTGCGGATTTCTTTCTGCGCTTTTTTAACCTGACGGCAAATATCCCACGCTTCCTGCGCCAGCACCTTATCGTTATTGGCAAGCGCTTCCATGGCTTTGCCGCTGGCCTGCATAACCAGTTCGCCCAAAGCTCGCAGTTCGGTTTTGGCTTCTTCACTGAATTTAACATCGTCTTCAAACATACGGCGTGCATCTTTGGCAAGCGCTTCGCCGTGGTCGCCGATACGTTCAATATCAGTGCAGGCGTGCAGCAGCCTTGTATGCATTGCCGAAAGTTCGGCACCCATTTCCTTTTCGCTCATTTTGGTAAGGTAACGGGTTATGTCTTCTTCAAGCGCATCAATTACAGGCTCATGCTCCAGTACGTATTTAATTTTATTTTCGTCCTTGTCTTCCAGTGCCTGCATGCCAACTTCAACATTATGGCGCGCCATGTTGCCCATGCGCACAATTTCCTTAACGGCAAGCCCCATGGCAATAGAAGGAGTTACCAGCATTTTCTCATCAAGATATACAGGTTTGCGCGAAATAATTTCGCCTTTGCCCGGCAGGCATTTTTCTATAAATTTAATGTATAAACCGGTAAACGGCATAAACAGAAGCGTATTTACCACGTTAAACGCCGTATGTGCGTTGGCAATCTGGCGTGCAATATCGTCCGCCGGGGAAATTGCCAGCACCAGTTTTATAAACAGCCCCATAAAGGTTATAAAAATAATGCTGCCGATAAAGTTAAACATTACATGCGCCAGCGCTACCCTTTTGGCCGTAATATTGGCGCGCAGCGAAGCAAGCACCGCCGTAATGCAGGTGCCGATATTATCGCCCAGAAGCACGGGAATTGCGCCTTCCAGCGGAATAAGCCCCTGATTGGCAATGGCAATTAAAACGCCGATTGTTGCACTGCTGGACTGAATGACCATGGTCATTACAAGGCCTACGCCCACGCCGAGAATCGGGTTATCGGAAAAGCGGCCGATAAAATCAATAAAGCCCTGATATTCGCGCAGCGGCATTACGGAATCGCTCATCATTTCCATGCCCAGCATTAAAATGCCGAAGCCCAAAATTACCTGACCGATATATTTGCCGCGCTGGCGTTTTGCCAGAAGATGCACGGCAAAACCGATAGCAAGAAACAGAGTGATGTAATCGGTAAGCTTAAAGGCAATAAGCTGTGCCGTCATGGTTGTGCCGATATTGGCACCCATTACAACGCCAAAGGCCTGCTTTAAATTCATCAGCCCTGCGTTTACAAAACCAACTGTCATTACCGTTGTGGCACTGCTCGACTGCAATATACCTGTTACAACGGCGCCAAGTGCAACAGCCACCGGCAGAACGCCTGTCAGCTTTTCCAGTATTTTTTGCAGCTTCTCGCCTGCGGCACGCTGCAGGCCTTCGCCCATAAGCTGCATGCCGTATAAAAATAACGCCAGTCCTCCCAAAAATCCGAAAAAGTAAACCATAAGCCCTCCTGTAAGTTGTTTAACTTAATTTTTACTTATACTTTACATTTATTATACAAGATTAAAGAGGAATGGCACAAGTGATTTTCATTTATTTTGTAACAGATAATACAAAAGGCCCTGCAATTTGCAGAGCCCCGTTTATTATGCGTTTGCCTCTCCGGCAGGTTTATAATGTTTTTCTTTCCATTTTTCAAATTCCATATACACAACCGGCACAACCAGAAGGGTAAGCATGGTTGAAGTGATAAGGCCGCCAACAAGCACCACGCCCATGGACTGGCGCAGCTCCGCGCCTTCGCCGATGCCCATGGCGATAGGCAGCATGCCTAAAATGGTTGAAAGCGTTGTCATCAGTATCGGGCGCAGGCGCAGTGAGCAGGCTTCCAGCGTTGCGCTGCGGATATCCATGCCTTTTTCACGCTGCTGATTGGCATAGTCAATCAGCAAAATAGCGTTTTTAGTAACAAGTCCCAAAAGCATGGTAAAACCAATCATACTCATCATGTTGGCCGTCTGCCCCGCCATTAAAAGGCCAAGCACGGCGCCCACAACCGCAAACGGCAGCGAAGCCATAATAATTACCGGCTGGCTGAAGCTTTCAAACTGTGCCGCCAGAACCATATAAACAACTACAACCGCCAGCACAATGGCCTTAACAATTTCGTTAAACGAACGTGACATTGTATCGGCTTCACCAATCAGCTTATAGTTGTAGCCCTGCGGCATATTCATGCTGGGTATCAGCTCGTTTTGTATTTTGGCAATCAGTTCGCCCGGAGATGTGCCTACAGTGTTTGCGTAAACAACAATCTGGCGCTGCTTGTCCTCGCGTTCAATACGCGTCGGGCCGCTGCCAAGGCTTATGTCGGCAACATCGCCCAGGCGGATGAACTGCCCGTCCGGCGAAGATACGCGCAGATTTTTAACGTCGTTAATATCGGTGCGCTTGCTTTCCGGCAGCTGCAAAATAATATCGTAGTCATTATCGCCGATTGTAAAGCTATTGCCTGTGCTTTTGCCCATAAAGGCCATTTCCACAACTTCGCCGACGGAATAAGAATCGAGCCCCAAAAGGCTGGCGCGCGCCTGGTCAAGCCTGATTAAAATTTCCGGCTGTTCGTCCGAATCGGAAATATCGACATCCGTTGCGCCCGGAACCTTACGCACCAAATCGGCAAGCTCCAGCGCGTATTCTTTAAGCTGTTTAATATCGCTGCCGCGCAGGCCAATCTGCACCGGCCTGCTGTCGCCGCGGCCGCGCCCCTGATTGGACACTACCGTAACGCTCAGGCCCTGAACGTTTCGCACTTCGGCACGCAGGTCATCCATAATCTGCTGCATGGTGCGGTCACGCTCGTTACTCGGCACAAGGCGGATATCAATAGAGCCCTGGTTTACCGGGTTGCGCCCGTTGCCGATATTCAGCGCCGCTATTTTTACTTCCGGCATGGCCGTTATTTCTTTTTGCAAAGGCATTGCCAGCGCTACCGTTTTTTCCATACTAGTACCGATAGGCGCTTTAAAATTAACGGTAAACTCGCCGGAATCGTACGTCGGCTGGTATTCCGTACCTACAAACGGCAGCAGCACAATATTCATTGCCAGCGAAACTATACCGGCGGCAATAACTTTTTTTGGGTTATTCAGCGCCGCTTCCATAATACCGCTGTACAAACCGCGGAAAATCTGAAAGCCCGCTTCAAATTTATCAAGCGCCAGCTGCACATATTTGTTGCGGTGGCTTTCGCCCGGCTTTTCTTCTTTCAGCCAGTAGGCGGAAACCATTGGCGTAAGCGAAAACGCTACCAGCGTGGAAAACGCTATGGCAAAGGCAACCGTTAAGCCGAACTGTTTAAAATACTGGCCGATAATTTCGCCCATGCTGCCAACCGGCACAAACACTGCCATTAACGACAGTGACGTTGCCAGTATTGCCAGGGAAATTTCCTGCGTTGCTTCTTTGGCTGCCACAAACGGCGTTTTCCCCATTTCGATATGGCGGAAAATGTTTTCGATTACAACAATCGCGTCGTCTATCAGAATGCCTACCGCAAGGCTCAGTGCCATCAGCGACATGTTGTTTAAGGTAAAATCCATTGCCTTCATCATAAAGAAGGTTGCAATTATTGATGTTGGTATGCACAAGCCGCCGATAATAGTGGCACGGAAGTTGCCGAGGAACATATAAGTTATAAACAGCGCCAGCGCGCCGCCGAAGAAAATCGTGTTCCACACGTCGGCAATGTTTTCGCGTACGTAGGTAGACTGGTCGCGCACAATATCAACCTTAATATCAGGCGGAATTACGCGCTGTTTAAGTTCTTCCATTTTGGCATTAACACGGTCGGTAACGTCAACCGTGTTGGTTTTGGATTGTTTGCGCACGAAGGTCATAACGCAGGGCACGCCGTTGGCGCTGGCGAAGGTGTCTTCGTCTTCCCAGCCGTCAATAACATCCGCCACGTCGCCAATGTACACGGCTTTGCCGTTATGGTTGGCAATAACAACTTTTTTATATCGTCGATATTGCTGTATTTGCCAATAGTACGCACGGTTATTTCCATGTCGTGGTTTCTGGCTTTGCCGCCCGGCGTATTGTAGTTTTCGTCATCTACCTTCTGCAGCAGGTCCTGAAACGAAATTCCGTATTCCATTAACTTATCGGGCTTTGCCACAAGACGTATTACACGCTGGCTGGCGCCTACCGCAGTTACTTCGGCAACGCCTTCAACCATCTGCATTTCGTCAAGAATACTGTCTTCTATTAAACGGCGTATTTCGCCGCGGCTGCGCGATTCGGAAGAAAACGTATACGCAACAATGGACTGGGACGTTAAATCAACCGTTTGCACTACCGGTTCGTCGATATCGTCCGGCAGGCGGTTACGCACACTGGCAACCTTTTCGCGCACTTCGCTGGCCATAGCCTGCGGGTCTACGCCCATGTTAAACTCCAGTACGGTTTCGCTGTAGCCTTCAAGCACGGTACTGGAAATGGTTTTATAGCCTGCAACCTGGCTGACGCGGTTTTCTATCGGCTTGGTAATAAGCGTTTCCATTTCTTCCGGCGAAGCGCCGTCGTAAGTAACGCGCACGCTGACGATAGGCATATCAACGTCAGGGTTCAAATCTACGCCGATTTCCGGGTAGCAGCGGATGCCGAACACTACCAGCAGCAAAATAAACATGGTAGTAAAAACCGGCCGGCGGATAAAAGTCTCTATCATAATTAATTACCTGCCTTATCAGTAACTACCTTGCTGCCTTCGCGCAGCTTGTTGTGCCCTTCGGTTACAATTACTTCATCGCCTTTCAGTCCGCTTAAAACTTCGGCTACCTTGTCATCCGTATAGCCAATGTCAAGCACCTGGCGGCGCACGGTGTTATCGTCTTCCACAATAAATACAGTTTTCTGGTCATCACGCATTACAATGGCATAAACCGGTATTGTAAGCACATTCTGTCTTGGCTGCGCGGTAAGCTTTACCGTTGCAAAAACGCCTGCCAAAAGCCCTTCGGTGTTGTCAACACTTACTTCGGCGGCAAAGGTATGCGCAGGTAAATCGGCAACAGGGGCAATGCGCGTTATTCTGCCGATAATTTTATGCCCGGCAAAGGCAGGCAGTTCTATTTCGGCTTCGTTGCCAACGGATACGCCGCTGATATTGCCTTCCGGAATATTAATAACGGTTTTTAAAACGCTGATATCGGCAATGGCAAAAAGCGGGGTACCTGCCGTTGCGTAATAACCCTCCTGATGATAGCGTTTGGAGATAATGCCGTCAGCCGGGGATGTTATTACAGTACCTTCAAACTGCGATTCCATAGCCTGCACGGTGCCGCGGGCTGCATCCAGCTTGGCAGCTGCGTTGTCACGCGCAAAAGCGTAATCGTCGGCAACCTGTTCGGAAACAGCACCATGTTTATATAAAGCGCTGTAACGCTCAAGGTCGCGCTCGGCCTTGCGGAGATTGGTCTGCGCGTCCATGTAATTGCCGCGCGCTTCACGCAGGGCAGCGTCAGTATCGCGCTGTTCCAGTTCAGCCAGCACCTGCCCTTTGGTTACACGGTCGCCCTCATTAACATATACACGCTCCACACGCCCGTCAACCTTGGCGGCAACATCTGACTGCCACTCCGGGTCAAGGCTGCCGCTGAACTCCAAAAGCGGGGTAATCGTCCTGCGCTCCGGCTTTGCCGTAACAACTGCCACCGCCTGCACGCGCGACATTCTTTCCGCGCGGGCGCGCTCCGTTTGTATATTATCAAAAATACGGTAACAAACAATTAAAACAACGGCAATGCAAATGCCGATTAAAATTTTCATATTACGGTTATGCCAGTCCATAGTACGCCCCCAACCTTCTGCAAGTATAAGTTATTTTAATTATATAACTTTTTAAACTGTTTTAGCAAACAAATACCTTTGCATTAATGAAACAATTGTGTAAAATTGCTTAATAAATTCTGCTTGCGCTTAATTCTGCGGCGAATTATAATGGCTTTGGGAGGCGAAATTATGGAAGCAATGTCACTTTTTGAAAACAATTTATCACAGCCGCTGGCGGCAAGGCTGCGTCCCAAAACGCTTGAAGAATATGTTGGCCAGACCCACCTTTTGGGCAAGGGCAAAGTGCTGCGCCGTTTAATTGAAAGCGACCAGATTTCCTCCATGATTTTCTGGGGGCCTCCCGGCGTGGGCAAAACCACGCTGGCGCGGATTATTGCCAACACCACCAAAGCGGCGTTTATTGATTTTTCGGCCGTTACAAGCGGCATTAAAGAAATACGCAGCGTAATGCAGAAGGCAGAAGAAAACCGCCGTTACGGCGAAAAAACCATTGTTTTTGTAGACGAAATACACCGTTTTAACAAAGCGCAGCAGGATGCGTTTTTGCCCTTTGTGGAAAAAGGCAGCATTATTTTAATAGGCGCAACAACGGAAAACCCTTCGTTTGAAGTTAACAGCGCATTATTAAGCCGCTGCAAGGTTTTTGTTTTGCAGGAACTTAAAACAGATGAGCTTGTGCAGCTTTTAAAACGTGCCTTAACAGATGAAAAAGGCTTTGGCACCCAAAAAATTAATATTGAAGAAGAACTTTTGGAAATGATTGCCGTTTTTGCCAACGGCGATGCACGCACGGCACTTTCTACATTAGAAATGGCAGTATTAAACGGCTATATGGACACAGGCGGCGCAACAACGGTAACACGCGAAACGCTGGAACAATGTACCTCCAAAAAATCGCTGCTGTACGATAAAACAGGTGAAGAACATTATAATTTAATTTCCGCACTGCATAAATCAATGCGCAACAGCGACCCGGACGCCGCCGTGTACTGGCTGGCACGCATGCTGGAAGCAGGCGAAGACCCGCTTTACATAGCGCGGCGCGTTACGCGCTTTGCCAGCGAAGATATCGGCCTTGCCGACCCCAAAGCACTGGAAATTGCCGTTGCCGCCTACCACGCCTGCCATTTTATCGGCATGCCGGAATGCAGCGTACATTTAACGCAGGCCGTGGTGTATATGTCAGTCGCGCCAAAATCAAACGCACTTTATATGGCGTATGAACACGCCAAGCGCGACGCCGCAAAAATGCTGGCCGAGCCTGTACCGCTTGTTATCCGCAATGCACCCACAAAACTGATGCAGGAACTTAATTATGGCAAGGGTTACCAGTACGCGCACAACACGGAAGAAAAACTTACCAATATGCAGTGCCTGCCCGATTCGCTTGTAGGAACGGAATATTACAAACCAACAACGCAGGGGCTGGAAGCACGCGTAAAAGCAAGGCTTGACGAAATAAAGCGCTGGAAGCGTGAGCACGGCGGCAGGTAAAAAACAGCAAAAAGTAATATAAATATAAATTAAAAAGTGCAAAGAGTATACTGTTTCAGCGTTACAAAATGCTGCGGCTTCTCCGATTCCGTCCGGACTTTACAGACCGGACTCTCTAAAATAGAATCTAAAATTTAGCCGCCGCAGTTTTTGCTGCCGCTTTACAGCATACTCTTTGCACTTTTTTAATCAATTACATTTCATATTGTTTTCGCAAAGCTGAACAACATAAGCATTGCATTAAATTATTCGTTTAATACTTAAGGTTCATAAATTTTGCTCATTATCCAATCGCCAAATTTGCGTAACTTCGCTGGCACAATTATTGCCTTCGCTATCACCTGGAACTAATTGGCGGCTTAGTTAAAAATACACTTTTTTATCTACTGGCGCGGTGGAAGCAATAAGTTTGCCTTTGCGGTAATTACGCAGCACCGGCGCATTGTTGTTTAATGCGTCATACCAGTTTTTAGCGTCAAGAATAATGAAATTTGCATCTTTACCGACTGCAATGCCGTAAGCGTCGCCCAAATGCAGGGTGCGGGCAGCATTTTCGGTAACAAATTTATAAGAATTGCAAATTTCTTCATAGCCAAGCATATGCCCGGTATACAGCCCCATAAATACCTGGTCGCGCATATTGGCATTGCCAAGCGGGTTCCATGGGTCAAAAATATCATCCGAGCCGAAAGAAACATTAATGCCTTCGGCGGTAAGTTCTTTTACGCGCGTCATGCTGCGGCGTTTGGGATAAGTATCAGCACGTCCGCCCAAATGCACATTAACGCACGGATTTGCCACAAAGTTAATGCCGGACATTTTTAAAAGGCGCATCAGTCGAATCATATAAGCATTGTTGTAGCTGTGCATGGCGGTTGTGTGCGACGCCGTTACCATATCGCTCATACCGGTTTCATAAGCGCGGGCGGCAACAGTTTCCAGTCCGCGAGAAGCCTCGTCATCAATCTCATCGCAGTGTACGTCAATCAGTTTGCCGTATTTCTGCGCCAGTTCAAAGCAGATGTTAAGCGATTCAACAGAATATTCACGGGTAAATTCAAAATGCGGAATGGCACCGGCAGCATCAGCGCCCATTTTCAGTGCTTCTTCAAGCAGGCCTTTGCCGTTGGGGTAACTTAAAATTCCATACTGAGGGAAAGCTACGATTTGAATATCAATATAATCCTTAACTTCCTCGCGCAGCTCCAAAATCGCGCGCAGGGCAGTCAGTTCCGGGTCGTTAATATCTACATGGGTGCGCACATATTGAATACCGTTGCCTGCCTGCAGGCGGAGCGCCTTGTTTACACGGTCTTTTACTTCCTGTTTGGTAAGGAAAGGCTTATATTCTTCCCAGCGCTGAATACCTTCAAACAGCGTGCCGGATAAGTTCCAGTGCGGGCGTCCTGCCGTAAGGCAGGTATCAAGATGTACGTGCGATTCCACAAAAGGCGGCAGCACCATTTTTCCGGCGCAGCAATCAACCACTTCTTCGCCGGGCAGCGCTTCCAGCTGAGGAGCAATAGCGGCAAATTTACCGTCCGTAACGCGGATATCTACCGTTTCCGTGGCATTTGCCAGATACAGTTTTTGCAGCAGCATAACAATTCATCCTTTCTTTACAGTTATTATTTATTTTTGCCAAGCATTTCGCCAATAAAGAAGAATGCAGCAGCAACCACCATGGCATTAATAGCGGCAATGCCCCACTGCAGCAGGTTTGCACAGGCAGCACCCACTATAATACCGGCAATGTTAAACCAGTTGATGGTATATTCGTTAAAATCGCTGCCGAATTTTTTATGGTTAAAGAAATAATCTAAAATAACGATAATGCCAATCGGCGGCAAGGCGCAGTTAAGAATGCTGAGCCAGCTTACAAAATTGTAATAAAGCCAAATTGCAAGCGCCGTGCCGATAATGCCGGAAATCCAGGTAGTCCATTTCATGCGCACTTTGGAAATATTGGAAATGGCAAGGCCGCCGGTGTAAAGAGCATTATTATTGGTAGTCCAGATATTGGCGCCAAGTACAATCAAAGCCGGAATGGCAAGGCCCTGCGCAATCATAACATAAAAAATATCATCCTTGCCGGTGTAAGCGCCGCCAACCGCGCCAAAGCAGAACATCAGCGTGTTGCCTAAAAAGAAGGCAATAACCGTAGTCCACACGGCAATGCTGCTGTTTTTGGCAAAACGGATAAAGTTAGGCGTTGCGGTACCGCCGGAAATAAAAGAGCCAATAACATAGCCGATGCCGGTAAACAGGGTAATCTGCCCGGCAGACTGCGCAAAAATGTAAGCCAGCCCGCCGCCTTCTGCTGCAGCAGTAACCATGGAATAAACGCCCAGAATAATAATAAGCGGAACGGAAATATAGCTGACAATTTCCAGAGCCTTCATGCCGGTGGCTGCGGTTGCCGTCATTAAAAGGCCGGCAATAATGGTCAGAGTCCATTCGTTCATGCCCATAAGTTCCGCCGCGGGAATGGAAAACATTGCCACGCCTACGCCGAACCAGCCGATTTGCGTAAAGCCCAAAATAGCAGACGAAAGATAAGAGCCCTTGCTGCCAAAAGTACGGCGGCAGAGCAAGTCCATATTCAAACCGGTTTTAGACCCAATAAAAGCCAGTACACCGCAGTAAGCCGACAGAATAATGCCGCCAATCAGGCACGCCCATACAAAGCCTGATAAATCGAGCCCATTACCCAATTTGGCGCCTACGCTCATACTTGCAGAAAAAAACGTAAACCCCAGCATAACGAAGAACATCTGCCAGAAGCCTTTGCGTGCTGAATCGGGCACGGCCTCCAGCGAATAATCCGCGTCCACAGGAGTGGATGTGTTTTGCTTAACAGATTTTTCCATTGATTGTACCACCTTCCAAAAATATCTTTTTGAGGGCAGACAGCTTTTTTCTGCCCTAGCGCAATACCTAATATACTATACCATTGCAGGCATTCTTTGTCCACAAGTTAAAAGAAAAATAACCTGCACAAATACCGGTGCTTTTAAGCTAATACCCATTGTTTTATTCATTCGGGCATTAAAAAAAGCAGCCTGTTTTACAAGCTGCTTCATTGCATTTTTGGTGCGGTTGGTGGGATTTGAACCCACACGGGTCTCCCCGCCACCCCCTCAAGATGGTGCGTCTGCCGTTCCGCCACAACCGCATTGGGGTATTGCTATTAAATTAAATGGTGCGGTAGAGAGGATTTGAACCTCCACGGGGTTGCCCCCACTAGCTCCTGAGGCTAGCGCGTCTGCCGTTCCGCCACTACCGCGTCAACATTGATTATTATAGCGCGCAAAAATCAATCTGTCAATAGTTTTTTATTTTATTTTTATAATAAAGATAATATTTGTCGCGGTCGCGCAAAACCTTTTTTACATACTCGCGCGTATCCGGGTAAGGTATGTCTTCAATGCGGTTAAAATCATAGTTCCAGCCGTTTTCCTGCATCCATGCACGCGTGTTGCCGCGCCCGGCGTTATAGGCAATCATCATCAGCACCCAGTTGCGCTGAAATTCATATTCCAGCTCGCCCAGATACCAGCAGCCAAGCCGCACGTTATATTCCGGCCTGCGCAAAGCCTCCATGTCAAAATGGTCAAGCCCCATCTGCGCAGCAATCCATTCGCCGGTTTCCGGCATAATCTGCATCAGCCCCACGGCACCGGCGTGCGATACGGCTTCCGTATCAAACCCGCTTTCGTTTTTTATAACTGCCGCAACCAAAAATGGGTCGATTTTGTTTTTGGAGCTGTACTCCAAAATTTCGTTTTGGTAGGGCCACATATAAACAAAGCGCGTCTGCACGGCTTCGCTGCTCCATATTTTTATACCAGCTTCACCGATGAGAAAAATGGCGGCAGCAACCATTAAGAATTTTACCCACCATCTGTCGATAAATTTTTTCTTTTTCCGCCTGCCCAACTTATGCCTCCGCCGTAAAATTTTTCCATGCTGCGGCAACAGCTTTTTCCGTTTCTGCAAAGGTGCCGCTGTTGTCAATTACAAGGCTGGCATAAGCCTTTTTTTCTTCCAGTGTCATCTGCGCAGCAATGCGTGCCTTAACTTCTTCGCGCGTCATGTTGCTGCGTGCCATGGCACGTTCTATCTGCGTTTCGCTGTCTACGGCAACAAGCCACACGGCATCAACATCTTTGTACCAGCCGCATTCAATTAAAAGCGGTACATCAAGCACTGCCGCCGGCAGATTTTTACTGCGGCATTCCGCCAGAAAGCTCTGCGCTGCCGCCAGTACATTTTTATGGATGATGGCTTCCAGTTTTTTCAGCGCTTCTTTATCGTGGAAAACAAGTTCCGCCATTTTGGGGCGGTTAAGCTCACCGCCGTCCGTAAGGTATTCAATGCCAAAGGTAAGGGCTATTTCGTTAAGCGCCGCACGCCCTTTGGCAACCAGAGCACGGCTTTCGGCGTCGGCGTCAAACACAGGAGCGCCGAGGCTGCGCAGTAAATTTGCAATTGTACTTTTACCGGAGGCTATGCCCCCTGTTAAACCTATTACTTTCATTTTTTCACCGTTTTATTTTTGGCAGTGCGGGCAGTATGTTGTGCCGCGCCCGCCTACTTTGGTACCCAAAAGTTCGCCGCCGCACATTTTGCAGCACAAGCCTTTGCGCCCATATACCAGCAAATGGTTTTGGTTATCGCCCTTGTTACCTTCGCCATCTTTGTAATCGCGGAAGGTTGTACCGCGGTTGGCAATGCCCTGCGCAATAACCTTGTTTATAGCGTCATGCAGGCGGTCAATTTCTTCGTCCGTCAGCGTGTTGGCCGTGCGCATCGGCAAAATGCCGGATAACGCCAGGCACTCGTCGGCGTAGATGTTACCCAGCCCTGCGATAAAAGTCTGCTCCAAAATCAGAGTCTTTATGGGCTTTCTGCTTTTGGCTATAACCGGACGCATATAATCCGCCGTAAAGCCTTCACTTAAAGGCTCGGGGCCTAAAGTTTCGTAGCCTTCAATATACGCGTCATTATTGGTAACAAGATACAGCGTGCCAAAGGTGCGGATATCGCAGAACCACATGGTTACGCCGTCCGTCAGTTCAAACTTAATTTTGGCATAAGGAGGTTCCGGCTTATCTGCATCCTGCGCAATCAGGCTGCCCGTCATGCGCAAATGCACAATCAGCTTCTGGTTTTCTCCTGTTTTCAGCACCAGGTATTTGCCGCGGCGTCCTACATCCAAAATGGTTTTACCTGTTAAACCGGCAATAAATTCTTCCGGCGAAGGGTATTTTATCAGCCTTGCAAGGTTAATTTCTATATTTTTAATGGTTTTGCCCTTAATGTGCGGCAGCAGGGTTTTGCGTACCTGCTCCACCTCCGGCATTTCCGGCATGGTAATTCCTCCCTATTTGGCGTCTGCCCAGTTTACGCCGTAGTTAACGTCGGCAATCAGCGGAACGCTGAGTTTTACGGCGCTTTCCATAGTTTGTTTTACAAGTGCGCCAACTTCTTCGCGTTCGTCCGCAGTAACTTCAAGCAAAAGTTCATCGTGCACCTGAAGCAGTATGCGGCTTTTATAACCGCCCTGTTCCAGCATTTTCTGCACATTAACCATGGCAATTTTTATAATGTCCGCCGCTGTGCCCTGTATCGGCGTGTTAATGGCGGTGCGCTCCGCAAAGCCGCGCAGGTTAAAATTGCGGCTGTTAATATCCGGCAGGTAACGCCTGCGCCCGAACAACGTCTGCACATAGCCCTGTTTTTTGGCGCTCGCCACCATATCATCCATATATTTTTTAACGCCGGTGTAGCGTCCAAGGTAATTTTCAATATATCTGCCCGCTTCACCGCGGCTGATATCAAGCTGTTTGGCAAGCCCAAAATCGCTGATGCCGTATACGATGCCAAAGTTTACCGTTTTGGCGCGCGTACGCATGGTGCCGGTAACTTCGTCCAGCGGCACGCCAAACACTTCCGCAGCCGTGCGTGCGTGTACATCCTGCCCGTGCAGAAAGCTTTCCAAAAGCAGTTCATCCTGCGCAATATGCGCCAGCACGCGCAGTTCTACCTGCGAATAATCGCAGCTTAACAGATAATCGTAACCTTCGCCCGGCACAAAAATTTCGCGTATTTTTTTGCCAAGTTCCGTGCGGGTAGGAATATTCTGCAAGTTCGGGTCGGTGCTGCTCAAACGGCCGGTAACAGTAACAAGCTGCTGAAAATGCGTATGTATACGCCCTGTAACAGTATTAATCAGCGGTCGCAGCCCTTCAAGGTAAGTGCTGTGAAGCTTCGTCAGCTTGCGGTGTTCCAAAATAGTCCGCACCAGCGGATGCTCGTTGCGCAGCTGCTCCAGAACGGATACGTCTGTGGAATAACCGGTTTTAGTTTTTTTGATGACCGGCAGCCCCAGCTTTTCAAACAAAATAGCACCAAGCTGCTTGGTAGATTTTAAATTAAAGCTTTCTCCAGCCTGCTCTACCGCCAAAATTTCAAGCGCTGCAATCTGCGCCGCCATTTCTTTGGTTAATTTATCCAAAAGCGCTGCATCCGGCTTAATGCCTGCCAGTTCCATTTTGGCAAGCGTGCGTGCCAGCGGCAGCTCCATTTCTTCATATAATTTTATCTGTTCGTGCTCTGCAAGTTTGGCACGCAGCACAGGCACAAGTTCGGCAACGGTTTTGCATTCCTGCGCATACTCCTGCGTCAGATACGCTCCGCCAACGGTTTTAATGCTGTATTCGCTGCGCGCAGGGTCAATAAGATATGCGGCAATGGCAATATCATCCGTTATGCCGCGCGCTTCAACACCAAGGCACAAAGCGGTTTTAATAATCTCTTTGCTGTCGCAGCAGGCTTTTTGGCAGTTTTCATTTGCCAGCCAGTCATAAAACTGCTGCCAGCCGGGGCACTCGCCTTCAAAAATATAAACACGCCCATCACATAAAAGCTCCGCACGTTTAAAATATAAATCCGGCAGCGTACCGCCAATTTGTACAGTAAGCGGCGTAACTTCACGCCTTACGGCGATAAGTTTAAACAGCTCTTCCGCATCGTCGGCACTTTTTATAATTTCTTCCGGCAGTCCGGCAGGCTTGTCTTCCACAAAGTCGCCAAACAGGCTGAAATCGCCTTCCGGTGCGCCCATAACGGCATTAAAACGGTCGTACATATTGCGGAATTCCAACCCGGCAAGCAATTCACGCGCTTCCGGCTTTAATGCTTTCAATTCATAATTTGCCAAATCCGCATCAACCGGCACATCCGTAAAAATGGTTGCCAGTTTTTTGGAAAGCAGCGCCGATTCTTTGTTGTTCTGCACTTTTTCGCGCAGTGCCTTGCCACTGATTTTATCGGCGTTAGCCAGCACATTTTCCACGCTGCCGTATTCACCAATCAGCTTCAGCGCCGTTTTAGGGCCAACGCCCGGTATACCGGGAATATTATCCGAAGTATCGCCCATCAGACCTTTCAGGTCTATAAGCTGCTTCGGTTCAAGACCTACATATTCTTCTGCAAAAACTTCCGGCGTGTAAATTTTAAGGTCTGAAATTCCGCGTTTGGTGAAATATACGCTTGTGCGGCTGCTTAAAAGCTGAAGTTCATCGCGGTCGCCCGTTACAATAATCACTTCCGCTTCCTGCGGAGCGTGTACGGCAAACGTGCCGATAATGTCATCCGCCTCATAGTTATCAAGTTCAAGAACGGCAATGTTCATTGCCTCCAGCACCTTGCGCGCCAGCGGAAACTGCTCCGACAGCTCGCTCGGCGTCGGTTTGCGCTGCCCTTTGTAATCGGCAAACATCTCCGTGCGGAAAGTTTTACGGCTTTTGTCAAACGCTACCGCAAGCCACTTGGGCTGCACGTCCGCCAGCAGGCGCAAAAGCATATTGCAAAAACCGTACACAGCACCAGTATGCACACCGCTCTGTGTTGTCAGCGGCGGCAAGGCAAAAAATGCCCTGTGAATCAGGCTGCTGCCATCTATAACTAAAAATTTATCTGCCATATTTGTTCCTTTCGTTCAATAAATCTAATAATATATTATACCACAAGCAAAGGTGTAGGTAAAATTAAGCGCAAAAATAAAGCCCTGCTTATGCAAGGCTTTAAATCATCCACGCGGGAATATACATAATGTTGTTTTTATCAATGCCGAACTCCGGCACAAGGCAAATGACATTGCCAGATGCTGTTTTAACTTCTGTACAGCCGCCAAACGCCGCTTCTATTATATTAAAACGCTTGTACATTTTTTGCACCTGAGCTCTTTTACTGATAACGCACGGGTACAGCACACCGTTGTGCAAAATTAAAAGCTCAACCTCTTTGCCATTAAAATTGCGGTAGTAGTACAGCGGCGCTTTCTGCACGCTATTGGCAAAACTTTTATACACCTCGCCGATAACCCATGTTTCAAAAAACTCTGCACTCATCGCACCAAGCTCCAGCGCGTCCGCCGTGTTCCAGCGCAAAAGGTACGCCGCAAGCCCGGTATCCGTAAAATACAGTTTCGGTGTTTTTACAACATATTTAACACCGCTAAAAGCCGCCGGTTGAAGCAAATACACCAAACCCATGCGTTCCAAAATACCAAGCCATTGCTTCGCCGTTGGTATGCTGATGCCGGTTTCTTTCGCCATAACGGCATAGTTTAAAAGCTTTGCCGTCTGCGATGCCGCCGCGCACAAAAAGCGGTAAAACTTCATCTCATCGTTAAGCTGAACAAACTTGCGGATGTCACGCTGCAAAATATCCTGTACTAGTTTAGCGTAAAATGCCTGCCAATTCGCACCTTCTTTATACATTGCAGGCTTATCACCGCGCCAAATGCGTTCATAAATCTCCACCACGCTGTGCGGAACAGGGTTTTGCATCCGTCCTGCCAACAGCTGCATAGCAGGTATAAACGGCGTGCTTTCCCTCCCGTCCAGCTCCGCACTGCTTAAACCGCAAAGCTCCAGGCAAGCAAACTTATCGTCAAGCTCCTGCATAATGGTGGTAATAGTTTCTGCGTCCTCTTTCGGCGCAATCAGCCCAAAATCACCCGGCTTGCCATGCTTTAATGCATAATCCTTAATTACCGGCACCAGCTCCGGCGCATATTGAATATTATCAATCAGCACCGGCGGCGCATACCGCTGCAAAAAGAGCACCGGTTCTTCGTTTGCCATACTGCGCAACGCAGGATCGGTTAAATCTAAATATTTTCGGCCTCTTGTTGATAACTGTTTTAATAAAACTTTTTTCCCTGTTAACGCCGAACCAACAAGCAGAAAAATTGTAACTCGATTATTAAGTTGCAAAATTGTATTATTTATATTTCTTTTAATCATATTTTATTCAGCCAATTATTTTATCTTCTTAATTTGTTAAAAATACTTAACACTTTTTCTTTTTCTTCCACATTCATGCAGAAAATATAAATAACAAAACTATAAATCACTGTATAAAAAGTAATACTAACAATAAACTTCGTTATACTATCCATACCTTGATAGTTATATAAACCATAGCCAATAAAAGTTAAACATATTACATACAAACTTATCCTGCCTATCTCTTTCCAAAAGCTTAATATATCTAACTTTGTTACTTTCAGGTAATACCAGTTCATTATTAGCCCATTACCTAAAAACATACTTAACCCAGTCGCAAAAGCACAGCCTATTCCGCCATATAGTTTTGCCAATGGTATTGCTATGCATAAATTGAATATACCCATAACAAAATATACTTTGGCTCTAAAATCATACCTGTTTTGTGCCTGCATTATAGATAAACCAATATTTTGTATCAGATCTATAGTAAATGGTATTATTATCAGTAAAGTTATACAATAAGCTTCTTTAAAATCCTCTCCTGCCCAAATGCTGATAAAGTCCTTACCAAAAATAACAAATCCACTTGCTACAAGCGCCAGTAAATAATATTGATAACGCCCTATTTTAATAAACAAATCAGAAAGTTTTTTTACCGGTTCGTTTTTAGCTACTATCTCCGTTACATGCGGCAAATAAACACCTGATATTGCTGTTGATAACGCCATGTAATTCATATATATAAGTGAAGAAATAGAATATACAGCCACAGCAGAAGTTCCACCTACAATTCCCAAAATTATCTGATTAGTTTTAAAAAATACCTGGTCTATCAATACAACCACAAAAACACTTGATGCCAGTTTTTTTATATCACTAAGTAATTGTTTATTAAGATAATGAAACTTAATTTTTATTTTCAGCTTTGCAAAACAATAATAACAACGTGCAATTATTAAGCAAATATTCAGGAAAGTTTGTACTGCTGCAACAGTTACAGCACTCGGATATTGATTTAACACCAACACTACCAATACCGGCTGCAACAACATTTGCAAAGTTTCTGTTCCTTTTAAAAACAAAAATTTTTCATTAGCATTTATTACTGCACGGAACATCATTGTGGTTAATGTTATAACTATATTAAACAACAATAACAAAAATAAAGTTTTGGCCGTTGCAAGTTCTGCATCCGTCATACTTGCAGAAAAAATAATATCAAGATTTATGTAACAAATAACGCCGACTACAAATAATATCACCGCTATTATGCCATATCCTCTTGCAGCTACAGCAAGTATGTTTTCCATCCCAATCTTATCATTTACAGCTTTGTACTTGGCATAAAATCGTACTACAGCAGCAGTTAAACCAAAATCCATAATGCTGAAATACGCTATAAACGAACCTATCAATTGATATAATCCATACTCACTTTTACCTATATAATGCAAAAGTAGCGGCACATAAATAAAACCAATAACAGCATGCAGTATTATATTAATATAACTAATTACTATACCTATTTTTCGTTCATTCATTATTCTTGTTACTAACTAAATTATTATTATTTTCTTTACTAAAACACATTGCATAACCTAAACCTAAAAGCACCCAATAACAATATGTTATATTTATTGTATCGCCAATACCGCTTGCCATAATGCCTATTAAAGATATTGTAAAAAACACATAAGGTAATTTTTCATCAGCATTTAGCGTTTTATCTGTTATTTTTAAATATAACTTTTTCAATAAAATAAACGGCGGAATTAAAAACATTATTAAACCTAAAATACCTGTCTCCGCAAAACGGTTAGTGTACTCACCTAATTTAGGGAAACCAGCACGCATTATACCTTTTTCCTGTTGATTTTTAATCCACATTTTTACTTCGACATTATTTTTAGTCATTTCCGGCAAATAATCCGGAACATAGGCATTTCGCAGTCCTGTGCCAACACCTAAAACAGGATTATCTAATCCTATTTTTAAATCAGTCAGCATTATAGAATACCTTGCATTATTGCTTCTTTGTGTAGTGCTTGCAAGCGAAGTTAAATTACTTTCAATATATCCATCAACTGTTGTTATTTCATATCTGTTATCAGCAAGCAAATTTATAATAAAATAATTAGAAGATAAAAATGCCAAAATAATACAAATTGCTATATTAACAAATTTTTTAAGTAAAATTTTCTGATGTAAATACAACATTATTACAGAAAAATAAGAAATTCACCTACAAATAAAGCAACAGCTGTTCTGGCTTGAGTAAGGAACAAGCAGAATGTAAAAAATATTAAAGAAAAATAAATTAATACTTTATACGTAATTTTTTTATCAATAAAACACCCATACCATAACAAAGGCATGGCAAATGCAAAGTAAATTCCATAATAAGAAGGCTCCGCAAACAAAGAACGTAACTGACTTCTTAGTAACAAAAGTGGCCACCACGTTCCATCAGATTCTATAATATGAAAATACGGCGTTATAATTTCTAACATCTCTTTAGCTTGCTGGCTGCCACTTAAATAAAAAATTTCTATTACAGCATAACTAAATACAAAAATTAATGAAACTAAAACAGCTTTTATTAAAATTTGAAAAGCTACATTCCAATTATTATGATACCAGGAATAAATCATATATGCGCAACTAAAAGTATATATGATTTCAAACAATAGCCCTTTTATAGCTCTTGCAACCATCCAAAAAGCTATTAATATTTGGTGATCAATATTTATACCTAAATTATCTAAAATTGCAATTATTTGGGGTAATTTTTCAATTTGAGTTACCGGTCCATTTATTACTAAATCATAATAAGGATAATTATACAGTCCAACTATAAGTGAAACAAAAGTTATAGTTAAGTATACTAATATAAACTTTATAAACTTATCAAAATTTACAAAAATATTTTTATATTTATACTGGCAGTAAATTGTATAAATTAGACCAGTAATAAAAGGATAAAAAACTAATTTACTTTGTACAGGCCAACCAACAAAATTTATTTGTATAGCTTTTGGTATAGCTGTAAATACTAAGCTAAAACACACACTATAAAATAATATATTCTTAATTATTTCATTCATTATAAGAACTCTCTTTTCTTAAAAATATAATTAGCTTAACTAATGATATGGGCATAAATATAGTTAAACATTTCAACTTTAATTTTAAAGATATATCTTTATTAAAAATAAGTTCATGCAAAACATTTATTATTTTTTCTTCTATAGATTTATTTTTAACATTTAATAAGCAATATCCTATATAATAAGATAACAATGCTCTTAAATATTTTTCTTGCAGTAAAATTTTATATTTAACATTTTTTTCACTGTTTATTAGAGCTTCTTGTAATAATAAACTAGTGATTTTTTTCTCTATAACATAACTATTTACAGCTGAATCTTCTCTAAAAAAATAATGATAGCCTATAATTGGTAAAAACAATATTTTTTTAGAAGAATTTCTTATTGCATTCCATTTAAATCCAAAATCTTCGCCATAAATTATATTTTCCTCAAATTTGACATTTTTAATACTTTTGCTTTCATAAAATGTTGCAACAATTTCCCAACCATATAAATTACCTCGTATCATATTTTTCAAAGCATTATATTTATCAAATATTTTTATAACTCCATTTGGATGTATTAATTTTAACTTATTGTTTCCAAAATCTTTAACAAAATTAGTTATTATAATTTCTACATTTTCAAATTTATTAGCTTCTTCAAAAATTTGTTTAAAATAATCTTTTTCACACCAATCATCACTATCCACGAAAGTTATATAACTTCCTGTTGCCAAATCTAAACCAACATTTCTTGCAACACTAACACCTTTATTTTTTTGATGAATTACTTTAACCCTATTATCTCGTTTAGCATACTCGTCACAAATTTTTCCGCTATTATCTGTACTACCATCATCAATTAAAATAATTTCTAAATCTTTATATGTTTGACTTATAAGAGAATCTAAACACTTAGTCAAAAACTTTTCAACATTATAAACTGGCACGATTACACTTAATATTTTCATATGTTGCTCCAAAATTTTAATATTGACATAATAGCTTTTTTATAAAATTTTTTAACCAAACAGGTACTAAATTTTTTAAATTATTTATAATAAATATCGTTCCCAAATAACATTCTATTTCTTTATAATTTTGTTTATATAACTTTAATACTGTAAGACGTTTTTCAAAATTACATTTACTAGGACGATTCAACTGTCCATTTTCTTTTGCTGCTTTTTCGAAGTCAGATTCTAACAATTTTAAGTCACTTTTATATTTTTCTAAAATTTTTATCCCTTGTTCTGTATTTATAATTAAACAGGAAATACCATTTATATAATCTAAACCATATTTATTTTGTTTTAGCACTTTAGGATGTGCTTTTTCTATCCCCCAATAATCGCCAATAGTTATATCTCCGCATCTATTTTTACATGCGTATTTACAACTATAACAAGAATCTCTGTAAATATAAGATTTTAAAAACATATAATAATAAGAACTTACATTGGCAGGTATTATTGCTGTATATCCTTTTGCTGTATATCCTTTTGCTGTAAGTCCCCAGCCTTTTGTTTTATCCCTAAATTTAAAATCAATTATTTTATCTTTATATTTATCTTCCAATACAGCTATATAATCTTGAAACATTTGATTATTAGGCACACCATGGCAAATAATATCTATAGTAATAAGATTGTCATATTTTTTGCCTAAATATGAATTTAAGCCATCAACTTGGCACGGAGTTCCGCTAAATAAAACTAATCTTTTATCATTAAGCTTTTCCTTTATGTCCTGATAAATTTTTCCTATACTGCTTTGTATATATTTAGATCCTTGTAATTTAATCAAATTTATTTCATTATCTACTGCAATATGCCTTACGATTAATTTATCATTCTCTGTTTCCATTGCAGCGCCATAAACAACACCACCATCTTTTAAAACATTAGTAGCAATGCTGGCAAAAATTCCACCGGAAGCAGATTTTTTTAGGTCTGTATTATCTGATTGAGCTGCATAAGTTTTTATTGGTATAGTTTTTAATTTACTATTTTGAAATGCACATATTTTTAAGCATAATCCGCATTTTATACACTTACTCTTATCAATCTGTGGATATAGAAAACCATATTCATCTTTTTGCATAATAATTGCTTGTTTAGGACATATATTTAAACAAGCAGCACATGCGCAACAATCTTTTTTATCTTGAAATAAATTAATTTCGCTCATAATATAACCTATTGCTACTGCAAAACTCTTTTCAAATAATTCATTGCTTTAATATTTTCTTTAATCAAAATTTCATTAACTTTATCATAAGCAATTGGTTTTAGCATTATTTCTTCCAATTCTACTGGTTTTGGCAATATCCTATCTTCCAAACCAAATGAGGATAATAAATAACCAACCTTTTGATTATTAGAATATCCTTTTGATTCTCTTACAAATTGCACAAAGGGTCTATTATATTTAATAGATATTACTGCCCCATGGAAGGTATCTGTAACTACATAATCTGCATATTTAAAATAGCCCAATAAATCAAATGGGTGAGCATAGATAAACTCGTCACACCATGCTTGCATCATATTCACACAAACAAGTTTTTTATTATATTTTTGGGCAAATGCTTTAATTGCAGCAACTTCCTGCTTGTCATTTATACGCCCAGGATAACCGTAAATTAAAATATAATCTTTTATTTTAGGTTTTTTTATTTCAATATCTTTAAAATCGTATAATAAAACAGGGTCAATATTAATGCTTGCTTCTTTACCAGTAAGTTTTTTTATAATGTCATAAGAATTTTTATCACGAACAGAAAAAGCTGCAAATTTACTTAGCAATTCTTTAGATTTACCAAGCATGTTATATTTTTCTAAATCTTCATAAGTTGTATGCCCAAAAGAAGCAGCATAACTTACAAGTTTTCCAGCATTATTATCAGCACCATAAAGTTGCCATGCATGGCCTTTTCCCTGCTCTACATACTGAACAGTATTAAAAACTTCATCACTGCCAAACACCAAAATATCTACTTTTGGGGAATAATTTTGTTGTTTATATAGATTTAAAACTTTCATATAATTATTCATAAAATTATTTCTTGTTTTATGGTTGCTAATAGCTATAAAAAAGCCATTATGGCCAAACTTAAACAAATTTCTTACAACAGCTAACACTGTATATAAAACTGGACTAAAATCAAAAATTTTTTCTTTCCATGTATAACATTCATTACTGCTATCACTTACTTTAAAATCAACAAACTCCACTGTATTATCTAATGATTCAATCACTCTCATTAACCCATAAGCCTGCAATAATGAACCATTATTTATAACTCGTTGCATTGATAAAATGCCTATTTTCATAAGAAACTCCTATATAAATTTTTTAATTTATGATAAAAATCATACTTAAATATACATAAAAACATTTTAAATTTTGTCTTAATGCTTATTTTTTTATTAAAAATATTATTTTTTAAATTAATAATCATAACTTTTCTCAAAAAATTATATCTTATCATATATTTTTCCTGATGACTATAAAGCAAACATATTTTTGCAATAGCAGAATAAATTGTATTTTTATGATAATCAACCATATACGGATAATATTTTTTATAAAATTTTTGTCTTAAAATATTCACGTATAAATAATCTTTATAATTTTTTAAATTTACAGTATGCGTTATACTATTATTGTTTTGAAAATAATTATAAAATGCTCTATTTACATATTTAATTTTGTTTGATTGATATATTAATGCATGCATAATAGCTTGATCTTCATAATTTCTATTTTGGGGAAAAATTATGTCTTTGAAAAGTTGTCTTTTATACACTTTATTCCAAACATATGACTCAACCTGAGACTTCGCCAAATCTAATAAACATTTCTCTTTTGACACATTATAATTTCTCAAAAAAATTTTTTTAAGCTTTTTCTTGCCCTTTGTTGCAACATAATAATTAAATAATAACATATCAGAATCAAACATATTTTTAGCTATGTACTCACAAAAATCTTTTTCTATCCAATCATCACTATCTACAAATATAATATAATCTCCTGTAAAAATTTTTAAACCACTATTTCTAGCATCACTTAGCCCACATTACTTTTATGAATAAGAACTATACGATTATCTTTTTCAGCATATTCATCACAAATTACTGCGCTGTCATCAGTACTTCCATCATCTATAAGAATTATTTCTAAATTCTTATATGTTTGACTTATTACTGAATCTAAACATCTTTTTAAATATTTTTCAACATTATATACTGGAATTATAACCGAAATTTTAAGATTATTTTCCATATCAAACAAACGCTCCGCTCAAGTATATTTTCTTATTCCATTAATCACATAAAAATACATGTAATATATGCTTTTCAGTACTGAAAGATTCTGACTTTTTCTATATACATTCCAATTCCAAATTGCACTTTGCAGCTTATTACTGCTTATTGATTTTTTACCAACTTTATATGTTCCTAAAGTTTTATTCAGCCCCAAAGCCACAATCGAATATTGTTTTAAAATATTTAGCCAACAAATATAATCCTCATGTTTAGCTTTTGGGAAATAGATATCTTTAATCATTTTCCTATCTAAGCAAACTGTTAAACAACTTCCCGTTCTATTGCCTTTTAATAAATTGTTATAATCCAATTGTTTAGGTACTGATATTATTTTTTCTTTGTTGGTAGATAAATCTAAAAGTTTATAATCATGATAAGAAAAATAAACATCATTTTGCTTCATAAAATTAATTTGCTTTTCTAATTTTTCTTTTTCCCATACATCATCAGCATCTAAAAATGCTATATATCTTCCTTTAGCATTTTGTATTGCCGTATTTCGTGCATTTGCTACACCTTGATTTTTTAATAAAGTTATTAATTTAATTCTTTTATCTTTCTGCCGATATTCTTTTATGATTATATTTGTATTATCACTGGAAGCATCATCAACGATTACCATTTCCCACTTCGTATATGTTTGATTAATGACGCTTGTAATAGTATCTTTAATATATTTTTCTGCATTATATGCCGGAGTTATTATCGATACTAAATCATCAACCAATTTTTCCAATTTAATACGCACCTTTTCTTAGTAATACTACTTTAAATGTTTTAAACAGCAGTGTTATATCAAGCCATACGCTCCAGTTTCTTGTGTACCAGCTATCTAAAAGCACACGTTCTACGTAGTCTATATCGCTTCTGCCGCTGACTTGCCACATGCCGGTTATACCCGGTTTTACCATCAGGTAGTCATTAATGTATTCTCCATACCTTACCATCTCATCCCTTATTATCGGGCGCGGGCCTACAAGACTCATTTCTCCTTTTAGTACGTTGAATATCTGCGGCAGTTCGTCTAAGCTTGTCTTTCTAAGGAATGCCCCGCTCTTGGTTATTCTCGGGTCATTTTTTAGTTTAAAGTCTTTTTCCCATTCTGCTTTTGCTTGCGGGTCTGTTTTTAACAGCTGTTCTAAACGTTCTTTAGCGTCTACACACATGCTGCGAAATTTATAGCAGTTAAACTCTTTGCCGTTTTTGCCTATTCTGCGGTGTTTAAAAATTACAGGTCCCGGTGAGTCTTTATATATCCATAATGCTATTACTATAAGTATCGGGCTTATTACTATTGTGCCTATTATAGTCAGCACGTAGTCGAAGATTGTTTTTATCCATCTGTTTATTGGCCTTGCAAGGTTGTTTTTGAGCCTTAACAGCATCAGCTTTTCATTAAACAGGCTTTCTGCTTCTATGCCGCCCATTGGTATGCCTACAAGGTTTGGTATTACTCCCATGCTTTTTACTAAAGGCTGTACTTTGTAGATTAGTTTTGTCAGTTTACATTGCTCTAATCCCGGCGCTGCTATAAAGACGTGGTTTATTTTATATTTTTCTATTACTTGTTCTGCTTCGCTGAATTTGCCAAGTACAGGGTAGTTTTCAAGTATGCCTTTTTCTACTTTATTGTCTTCTAAAAGTCCTATTATTTTATAGCCCATACCAGCATCGTTTTTAATGCCCTGCACTAAGAGTTCTGCTGTTTTGCCTGCTCCAATGATGAGTACCGGTATTTGTAATAGTTGATATTTTTCGAGTATCTTTTTTACTATATAACGGAAAATGACAAGCAGTATAAAGCTCAATATCCAGAAAACTGCAATAAACATTCTGGAAGTTGAGCCTGCTATGCGCGCTATATAGAGTAATATGATGATGCTTGTAACAGCGTAGCAGCTGGTGATAAAGAGTTTTTGGATTATCTGCCAGAACTGTGCGCGGCGGTTATAGAGCTGTTCTATATTTAAGAAGATTAAATATAGCAGCGGGAATACTACCCAGAAGTTAAGCCAGGAGATATGAAGGCTGTGATTACCGGTATAGAAGTTACGAAAGTTAAATGCAAGTTCTTCTGCACATACTATGGCAATGTAATCAACACAAATTAATACAAGCGGTAAAATAATATTGGTATACTTATTTATTTTTTGCAGATGTTCTGCCACGATTATCCCTCTTACGTTTTATTAATTGTAATAAAATTTATAATTTTATTTTGCATTATTTTATAATGTTATTTTACCATACCTTTACCCCCCCTCGCAAGACATTTCCGTTGGAGTAAGTCTAACTTTTACTGGTCTTGGTGAAACTTTATCCCTGCCGGTAGGTTAGCGCGGCAACGTAGTTTTACGGTAAACCGCACTGCCAGTGATGCGGGATATCAATGACTCATCTAAAAAAATAACGTCACAACAAATTTGCTGCTGACATTAGAAGTTTATCTTTTTTGTTATATTAAGGTTCACAAGTTTCACTCCCTATTCAGTCATGAAATTTGCGTAGCTTCGCTGTCACGGTTATCAACTTCGCTTCCAGCTCATTGCTAACCGGCGACTCAGCTAAAAACAAAACCACCCTGCTTACTCCAAACGGAATAAACAGGGTGGTTTACTTTACCTATTGCAACTTATTAAGTTTTTCTGCTGTTATGCAGTAAAATCAATTATTAGTAGGTACGTTATTGTATTTTACTTTAACGTCACGGTATCTGCTCATGCCGGTACCTGCCGGGATGAGTTTACCGATAATAACGTTTTCTTTAAGGCCGAGCAGCGGGTCAACCTTGCCTTTAATAGCTGCGTCCGTAAGTACGCGGGTGGTTTCCTGGAAGGAAGCTGCAGACAGGAAGGAATCGGTTGCCAAAGATGCTTTGGTAATACCAAGAAGAATCGGATGGCCTTCTGCCGGCTGCAAGCCGCGGTCAAGCATCTCGCTGTTCTGTTCTTCAAATTCACCGATATCAACGTATTCGCCCGGCAGCATTGTAGTATCGCCTGCTTCGTCGATACGTACTTTACGCATCATCTGGCGTACCATAACTTCAATGTGTTTGTCGTTAATTTCTACGCCCTGAGATTTGTAAACGCCGAGTACCTGCTGTACCAGATAACGCTGGGTTGCGCGCACGCCGCTGATGCGGATAATATCGTGCGGATTGAGGGAACCTTCGGTAAGACGGTCGCCTTTTTCGATTTCCTGCCCTTCGGTAACAGCAAGTTTTGCGCCGTACGGAATAGCATAAACTTCTTCCATTCCGTCTTTATCGGTAATGGTAATTTTACGCTGTCCGCCTTCTTCGGCAATATGCACAACGCCGGTGCTTTCAGCCAAAATACCGGGATGTTTCGGTTTGCGTGCTTCAAACAATTCTTCAACACGCGGCAAGCCCTGGGTAATATCGTCGCCGCCTGCTACGCCGCCGGTATGGAACGTACGCATGGTAAGCTGGGTACCAGGTTCACCTATTGCCTGAGCTGCGATGGTGCCAACTGCTTCGCCGACGTCAACATTTCTGTCGGTTGCAAGGTTGCGGCCATAGCATTTGCGGCAAACGCCAACTTTAGATTTGCAGTTAAGCACGCTGCGGATTTTAACGGTTTCGCGCAGGGCTGCAATTCTGTCTGCCATATCTTCGGTAACATAATCGTTGATATGATAGAGCACTTCGCCGTTTTCATCCAGAATATCTTCGGCAAGGTTACGGCCGACAATACGGTCACGCAGAGATTCGATAACCGTCTGTTTGTTCTTGCCTTCGGTAATAGCGCCGATTTCGATACCTTCGATAGCATTGTTGCGCACTTTCATTTCGCGGACAGTACCGTCTGTCAAAATTGCGTCAATCATTGCTTCGGTGTAAGTATCTTTTGCATGTGCCAGTACTTCACCTTCTGCGTTAACAACGTCTTCAGCAACTTCTTTGCCATCGAAGTGATGCATCAGGTGTTCTTTCATTACCTTGTTGGCATCTTCGCTGCTGATGTTAATCTGAACGGTTTCAGTTGCTTCGCCGTCCATATCATCTGTTGCATACAGGTTAACTTCAAGCACGTGGCCTGCAATAAGTTTATTGTAAATATCTTCCGTAATAACGGTATCTGCTTCGGCAATCAGTTCGCCGGTTACAGGGCTTTCAACGCCGGAAGCAAGGTTGCGCCCGATAACGGTTTCGCGCAGTTTGTTCTGGCTTGCGCCAAGGGTTTGTTTGCACAGGCGGCTGCGTTCTTTAACAAGGTTAAAGGTTACAACGTCGCAGTCATCCTCGCGTACAATAACATCCTGCGCAACGTCTACAAGGCGGCGGGTAAGGTAACCGGAGTCTGCCGTACGCAGTGCGGTATCGGCCAGGCCTTTGCGGGCACCGTGGGTGGAAATAAAGTATTCCAATACGGTTAAGCCTTCACGGAAGTTTGCCTTGATAGGACGGTCGATAATACGTCCGGACGGGTCAGCCATAAGGCCGCGCATACCTGCCAGCTGACGGATCTGCTGGGTGTTGCCGCGGGCACCGGAGTCTGCCATCATGTTCAGGGAATTGAATTTATCCATGGTAGCGCTCATCAGTTTTGCGGTAACGTCGTCCGTTGCCTGGCTCCAGATTTCAATAACCTTGCGGTAACGTTCGTCCTCGCTCATCAAGCCGCGGCGGAACATGCGCTCGGTTTTATCAATCTGTTTTTCGGCGTCAGCCAAAATCTGCTGTTTTTCTTTCGGGATTTTAATATCGGATACGGCGATGGAAATACCTGCCTTGCAGGCGTTGTCATAACCGTTCTTTTTAACAATATCAAGAATTTCGGCAGTACGCAGGTTGCCAAACAGCTTGTGTGCTTTAGCAACAAGGTTGCCCAGTTCTTTTTTGTTGATAAGTTTGCTTAAATGCCAAACCTTAACTTCTTCACCGGCAGCGTTCTTTTCAGTTTCCTGATGGAAGTACTGCAGTTCCTTCGGCAGGTCTTCGTTAAACATAATATTGCCCGGCGTAGTGGTAACAAGGCTTACGCCTTCGTTCTTTTCTTCGCCGTAAATATCTTTGTTAGGTACATAAACCTGAATGCGTGCCTGCAAATCAACAACCTTATGGAAGTATGCCAGCATAGCTTCATTAATGCTGCTGAAGCGCATGCCTTCGCCTTTGGCTCCTTCTTTCACCATGGTGATGTAGTAGGAGCCCAGAACCATATCCTGGGTAGGTACGGCAACAGGTTTGCCGTCTTTCGGTGCCAGAATGTTGTTAACGGAAAGCATCAGAATTCTTGCTTCTGCCTGTGCTTCCGCAGAAAGCGGCAGATGTACTGCCATTTGGTCACCGTCGAAGTCGGCGTTGAATGCTGTACATACCAAAGGATGCAGCTTGATTGCACGGCCTTCGGTAAGGATAGGCTCGAATGCCTGAATACCAAGTCTGTGCAGCGTCGGTGCACGGTTAAGGAATACAGGATGTTCTTTAATTACTTCTTCCAAAACGTCCCAAACAACATTGTTGGCGCGTTCTACCATGCGTTTGGCGTTTTTGATATTGGTAGCCTGTCCGCTCTGAACAAGGCGTTTCATTACAAAAGGTTTAAACAGTTCCAGTGCCATTTCCTTCGGCAGGCCGCACTGGTGCATTTTAAGTTCCGGGCCTACAACGATAACGGAACGGCCGGAGTAGTCAACACGTTTACCCAAAAGGTTCTGACGGAAACGGCCCTGTTTGCCCTTCAGCATATCGGAAAGGGATTTCAGCGGGCGGTTGCCCGGGCCGGTTACCGGACGGCCGCGGCGGCCGTTGTCGATAAGGGCGTCAACTGCTTCCTGCAGCATGCGTTTTTCGTTGCGTACGATAATATCCGGCGCGTTAAGTTCAAGCAAGCGTTTTAAGCGGTTGTTGCGGTTAATAACGCGGCGGTACAAATCGTTAAGGTCGCTCGTTGCAAAGCGTCCGCCGTCCAGCTGAACCATCGGGCGCAGTTCAGGCGGAATTACCGGTACAACGTCCAGAATCATCCATTCCGGGCGGTTGCCGGATTTCAAGAAGGCTTCGCAAACTTCCAGACGGCGTACAGCGCGGATTTTGCGCTGTCCGCTTACTTCTTTCAGTTCTGCGCGTAGTTCTGCGGTAAGCTTGGGCAGATCAATTTCCTGTAATAAAGTTTTAATTGCCTGAGCGCCCATGCCTACTTTAAATGCACTGCCATATTTATCACGGTTTTCAATATATTCGCTTTCGGTCAGCAGCTGTTTTTTAGTCAGCGGAGTGCTGCCCGGGTCTAATACAATGTAGTTGGCAAAGTACAGTACTTTTTCCAGAGAACGCGGGGAAATATCAAGAATTAACCCCATGCGGCTCGGAATACCTTTGAAATACCAGATATGGGATACAGGTGCAGCCAGTTCAATATGACCCATACGCTCACGGCGTACTTTGGCACGGGTTACTTCAACGCCGCACTTGTCGCAGATAATGCCTTTATAGCGGATTCTTTTATATTTGCCGCAATGGCATTCCCAGTCTTTGGTAGGCCCGAAAATTCTTTCGCAGAACAAACCGTCACGTTCCGGTTTCAAAGTTCTGTAATTGATGGTTTCCGGTTTTTTTACTTCGCCATAGGACCAAGCCCTGATTTGCTCCGGTGAAGCCAGGCCGATACGCATAGATTCAAAATTATTTACGTCTAACAAGAACCGATCGCTCCCTTCTATTCCATATCTTCACTGGCGGCGTCATCCGCATCTTTTGCTTCCATATTCATGTTGCCAATATCGGCAATCAAATCAAAATCGGGGTCTTCCGCTGCGCTGTCATCACTGTCGGTGGTGTAGTCATCCTGCACAATCTCCGTGTTAGGAGTTTCGGGAATTGCACCGTCGATGTCAAGATCAAGCTTGCGGGCTGTTTCGTTGATATCGTCATCGGTATCACGCAGGGAAATTTCTTCTTCGTCCTCGTTGAGCACTTTAATGTCAAGGCCGATGGACTGAAGTTCTTTAATAAGTACCTTAAAGGATTCCGGAACACCAGGTTCAGGAACATTTTCGCCTTTAACGATGGCTTCGTAGGTTTTAACACGGCCGACAACATCGTCGGATTTTACGGTTAAAATTTCCTGCAAAGTGTAAGCTGCGCCGTATGCTTCCAGCGCCCAAACTTCCATTTCGCCGAAACGCTGGCCGCCGAACTGCGCCTTGCCGCCGAGAGGCTGCTGGGTAACAAGGGAGTACGGGCCGGTGCTGCGGGCATGGATTTTATCATCAACAAGGTGATGCAGTTTGAGCATGTAAGTTAAGCCGACGGTAACTTTGTTATCGAACGGTTCGCCGGTACGGCCGTCATACAGCGTGGTTTTGGCGCTGCGGTCAATACCTGCAAGGTCAAGCGCATCATTAATGTCTTTTTCGTGAGCGCCGTCAAATACCGGTACGGAAATCTGTACGGCTTTAATGCTCTTATCACCGAATTTGCCGATTTCAACGGTTTCGGGGATGCCGTATTTTTCAACGTCATAGCCAACACCGGTCAGGCGTTCTACAAGGCCTTCGGCATTGTTTTCAATCTGCATGCCGAGTGCACGTGCTGCCCAGCCCAGATGGTTTTCCAGAATTTGTCCGATGTTCATACGGGAAGGTACGCCCAACGGATTCAGCACAATCTGTACCGGTTCGCCGCTCGGCAGGAACGGCATGTCTTCGCGCGGCAGAATACGGGAAATAACGCCCTTGTTGCCGTGGCGGCCTGCCATTTTATCGCCGACGGAAATTTTACGTTTCTGTGCGATATGTACGCGAACCTGTTCGTTAACTCCCGGAGGAAGTTCGTCACCATTTTCGCGGGTAAATACTTTTACGCTGACGATTTTACCTGCTTCGCCGTGCGGAACACGCAGCGAGCTGTCGCGTACTTCGCGTGCTTTTTCGCCGAAGATGGCGCGCAGCAGGCGTTCTTCTGCTGTAAGCTCGGTTTCGCCTTTCGGAGTTACCTTGCCGACGAGGATATCACCAGGGCGTACTTCCGCACCAATGCGGATAATGCCGCGTTCGTCAAGGTCTTTCAATGCTTCTTCC
>ULTN01058376.1_pt1 | contig 43664 bp, 28 predicted proteins | sample 1957681 | NCBI WGS metagenome assembly ULTN01 (sample SAMEA4835736, study PRJEB28245) | human gut metagenome | biome: gut microbiome; material: fecal sample | place: Denmark | collected 2008
GCTGCTGTTAAGGCAGGCGCTCCGGAGGGTATCATCGGCTGGATTGATATTCCTTCACTCGAACTCACAAACACACTTATGCAGGAAGCTGACTGCATCCTCGCAACAGGCGGCCCCGGCATGGTTAAGGCTGCTTATTCATCAGGTAAGCCTGCACTCGGTGTTGGCGCCGGTAACACACCTGCTATCATTGATGAAACAGCTGACATTTTACTCGCAGTTAACTCAATTATCCACTCAAAGACATTTGATAACGGTATGATCTGTGCTTCAGAGCAGTCTGTTATCGTTGAAAAGAAGATTTACAGCAAAGTTAAGAAGGAATTCAAGGCTCGTGGCTGCTACTTCCTTAACGAGGAAGAGACAGAGAAGGTTAGAAAGACTATCATCATCAACGGCGCTCTTAACGCTAAGATTGTTGGTCAGAAGCCTGTTACAATCGCAGCTCTTGCAGGTGTAACAATTCCTGAGGAAACAAAGGTTCTTATCGGTGAGGTAGAATCAGTTGACATCAGCGAAGAGTTTGCTCACGAGAAGCTTTCTCCTGTACTCGCTATGTACAAGGCTGAAGATTTTGAAGATGCTATTGCAAAGGCTGAGCATCTTATTGCTGACGGCGGTTACGGTCATACATCTTCACTTTATGTTGACGCTGTAAACGAAAGAGCAAAGATTGACGAGTTCGCATCAAGAATGAAAACTTGCCGTATCCTTGTTAACACACCTTCTTCACAGGGCGGTATCGGTGACCTTTACAACTTCAAGCTTACTCCTTCACTCACACTCGGCTGTGGTTCATGGGGCGGCAACTCTGTTTCTGAGAATGTTGGTTGCAAGCACCTTATCAATATTAAGACAGTTGCCGAGAGGAGAGAAAATATGCTTTGGTTCAGAGCACCTGAAAAGGTTTATATCAAGAGGGGTTGTATGCCTGTAGCTCTTCAGGAACTCAAGGATGTAATGGGTAAGAAGAGAGCATTCATCGTTACTGACTCATTCCTTTATAAGAATGGCTACACAAAGCCAATCACAGACAAGCTTGATGAAATGGGCATCACATATACAACATTCGCAGATGTTGAGCCTGACCCATCACTTATTTCAGCTCAGAAGGGTGCAGAGGCTATGCGTAAGTTTGAGCCTGACTGCATTATCGCACTCGGCGGCGGTTCAGCAATGGATGCCGGCAAGATTATGTGGGTTCTCTATGAGCATCCGGAAGTTGACTTCCAGGATATGGCTATGCGTTTTTGCGATATCCGTAAGAGAGTTTACACATTCCCGAAGATGGGTGAGAAGGCATACTTCATTGCTATCCCAACATCATCAGGTACAGGTTCTGAGGTTACTCCTTTCGCAGTTATCACAGACCAGAATACAGGCGTTAAGTATCCGCTTGCTGACTATCAGCTTATGCCTAAAATGGCAATCGTTGATGCTAACAATATGATGAGCGGTCCTAAGGGACTTACAGCTGCATCAGGTATCGACGCTGTTTCTCACGCACTTGAGGCTTATGCTTCAATGATGGCTACAGATTTCACAGACGGTCTTGCACTCCGTTCACTCAAGCTTATCTTCGAGTATCTCCCTGCTTGCTATGACAACGGTATGAACGAGCCTGTTGCTCGTGAGAAGGTTGCTCACGCTGCTACAATGGCAGGTATGGCATTCGCTAACGCATTCCTCGGTGTTTGTCACTCAATGGCTCATAAGCTCGGTGCTTTCCATCATGTACCGCACGGTATTGCTAACGCACTTATGCTTGAGCAGGTAATCAGATTCAACTCAGCAGAAGTTCCTGCTAAGATGGGTACATTCCCACAGTATGATCACCCGCACACACTCGCTCGTTATGCTGAAGTAGCTCGTTACCTCGGTTTCGGCGGCAAGAACGATACAGAGAGCGTTGAAAACCTTATCAAGGCTGTTAACGACCTCAAGGCAAGAGTTGGCATCAAGAACTCTATCAAGGATTATGTTCCGGACGAAGAGGACTTCCTCAACCGTCTTGACGCTATGACAGAGCAGGCATTTGATGACCAGTGCACAGGTGCAAACCCAAGATATCCGCTCTTCAAGGAAATCAAGCAGATGTACCTCAATGCTTACTATGGCAACAACAGCGAGACTGTTTAATCTATCTCGTAATGCATAATTATAAAACACCCTGCCCCCGTGGCAGGGCGTTTTGTTGTATATGAATAATGTTGCAATGTGTTTGTAATACTGTAGCGGCGAACCGTGTTCGCCAATCGTTTTGGTTGCAAAACCAAAACGAACATATACAAATTATATGTTAAAACAAATTATATAAATGTACCAGTAGGGGCGCTCATTGGGCGCCCGACTTGATGAATATTTATGTTTATACATATATTTTTTGATGTGATTAAAACTGTGTGTTCAAATTTGCACGCATTGCTTGCAATCGTGTGCGTTGCACACGAAAGGGAGAACACGGTTCTCCCTTTCAAAACATCAATGATTTTGTGACATTTATAAAATTTGTTTTCAATAAATGATATCTGCCATTACTTGCGGGCGTCCAATGAACGCCCCTACAGGATTGTGCGAACAATTGCAATGCTACGCTCGGATATAATATGTTTTGGGACATTTACAAACTATCTACACGAATTGGGTACGGCGGCTCGCCGTGCGGGCGTCCAATGAACGCCCCTACAGGATTGTGCGAACAATTACAATGCTACGCTCGGGCATAATATGTTTTTTTACATTACAGACTGTCTGCCCGACCGCAATTTTCAATTTTCCGTTTTCAACTTTCAATTTATATAAACTTCCGCTCGGGTGTAATGTGCTTTTAATATTACAAACCATTATGCACAATGCACAAAAGAATGTTAAAAATTTCACAAATATTTAGTTAAAAATTTAACAAATTTTTATGCACTTCGCATAAAATATCTTGCTCTTTTTGTTTGAAAGGTAAAAAATATTTTATTTGTATTTGCTAAGTGCACAAAGAAAATTAAAATTATTTTGTTATTTTTACACTATACTAACCCCTGAAATTGTTGTATAATATAACCGAAGCAATGAAAGATTGCTTGATGAATTTTTAATATTTTAAAGCGAAAGGGGCTTTATTATGAAATTAGATACAGTTCTTGCAAAAAGAGAGAACAAGGTAGTTTATAAAGACGGTGCGCTTGCAGCCAAGGTTTTTGACGAGTGTTATCCGAAATCAGATATTCTTAACGAGGCTCTTAATCAGGCGAGAGTTGAGGAAACAGGACTCAATATTCCGAAAATTGAAGAGGTTACAAAGATTGACGGAAAATGGGCAATTATCTCCACCTTCATCGAGGGCAAAACTCTTGCGGAGCTTATGGCAGAGCATCCCGAAAAAGAGGACGAATATCTCAATCTCTTTGTTGACATTCAGGTTAAAATCCTCAGCCAAAAAGCACCGTTGCTTAACAAACTCAAGGATAAGATGAAACGCAAAATCAGCGAAACCGACCTTGACGCAACAACAAGATATGAGCTTGAAACCCGTCTTAACGGTATGCCGAACCACACAAAGGTTTGTCACGGCGATTTCAACCCGAGTAATGTTATCATTGACGAGTCGGGTACACCGTATGTTATTGACTGGTCACACGCAACACAGGGTAACGGTTCAGCCGATGCCGCAAGAACTTACCTCTTGTTCCGTTTGAATCATCAGGAAGAGCTTGCAGAAAAGTATATGAAGCTTTACTGCACAAAGACCGACACAGCCCGTCAATATGTTGACCGCTGGCTTCCGATTGTAGCCGCATCACAGTCTGTTAAGGGCAAACCCGAAGAGAGAGAGTTCCTTCTCAAATGGGCAAGTGTTTGCGAATACCAGTAATGCCGTATAAATGTATTTTTAATTCATATTTTACTCAGCAAAATTTCATTTTGAAATTTTCTCTCCTCTGTTTTTTTTCATAATTGTATTACGGAAACCGAATAAAAGCAGCTCCCGCTCCAAATGCTTGGTGCGGGAGCTGCTTTTTTGATGCGAAATTTATGTTGACGGTACGCTGTAAATATTACAAAAGGTTACAAATTTTGTAATAATTCGCTTTAATTTGGTGCTTGAAATGAAGATTTTGTGAGTGAAACTGCATCAAATTTTCTGAATTAGCAAAAAATACAGGTTTTGGGGTTGATTTTTTAAAAGAGTGATGCTATAATGGTTACAATGTTGTTATCAAGGTGTAACCTGATTTGTAATTTACTGTCAGATTTGGTAACAATTTTTCGGTCAAATCTTCCGTACAGATTAAAACGGACTGTACTTTAAGTCGGTCGTTATTTTCTGTAAGAGCTTTGACTCTCTGAAAAAATGGAGGTAATTAACGATGCAGAGAATAAAAAAGATTACTGCAATCATTCTGAGTGTTCTCACACTTTCAAGTGTATGCGTATTCGGTTCTTCATTTTCTGCCGGTGCAAAAGGCACGGGTGCAGGTCTTGCAGAATGGGCACTCAATGCCTATAACAGCGGATGGTCATATGTTTACGGCGGTTCAACCCCCGGAGCAGTTGACTGTTCAGGTCTTATCTATTCATATGCCGGCGGCGAAAGATGCGGTAATCCACAGCTTGAAACAGCTACCGAAACAGGTTCGGTAAGCGCAGGCATTCCTAATGTTCACGGTCTTGGACTTTGGCGTCCCGGTCATGTCGGCGTCTATGTCGGCAACGGTATGGAGGTTGACGCAAGAGGTGATGAATACGGTGTTTGCTATGAGGCAATCGGCGGTTATAACAATTGGACATACTGGTTCAAGCTTGCCGCAGTTTCATATGTAACAAACGGTTGGGAAAGCTTTAACGGCAACTACTACTACTACGAAAACGGCGAGTACATTGTAAATACTTCAAGAACAATTGACGGTACTACATATTACTTTGATTCACAGGGCAGATCGAGCAAGACTCCTTCAAACACTTCTTCAAGCAGTTCATCGGGTTCAAGCTCATCAGGTTCTTCAAGTCCATCAGGCAGCTCATCATCTTCAAGCAACACACCGAGTGTTTACAAGAACGGTTCATCGGGTGCTGAGGTAAAGAAGATTCAGCAAAGACTTGCTGACCTCGGCTATTATGACGGTGCAGTTGACGGTTACTTCGGTGACGCAACAGAAGAGGCTTATAAGGCATTCCAGAAAGCCGCAGGTCTTACAGTTGACGGTATTGCAGGCGATTCGAGAAATACACTTTATTCGGAGAATGCTCCCGAAGCTCCAAAAGCCGATACAACAACAAAGACTGAAGACAAGCCCGAAGAAGAAACAACTGCTCCCACAGAGGCAACAACAGAGCCTGTAACAGAGGCAGTTCAGTATCAGAACGGTGACGAAAACGATGAAGTAACTGCAATTCAGCAGCAGCTTATAAAGCTCGGCTACTTTGCAATGAATGCAACAGGCTACTTTGGTGAATATACAGCGCAGGCCGTTGCAAATTTCCAGAATCAGAATTCACTCGATTCAACAGGTATTGTTGATGAGAAAACATACAACGCACTGTTCAGCGACAACGCAGTTGCAAACCCCAAAACAGAGGTTGTAAGCGGTGAGGTTTCTCCGGCGGTTTCAGCCGCTCCGATTGAGATGCCTTCTTCAACAGGTGCGTCGCAGTTCATTCTTTCAAATGAAAAGAATCAGAACTACTCGGACACAGCGTCAAGCGTTGCCGTTCAGTCCGTAAAGTCTGCCGACAAGGCTCTTGCAAAGTCAAATGCCGCAAGCACACCGACTCTTGTTGCCGCAGTTCAGAGATCCGCAAATGTAGGTCTTTGGTTTGTGCTTGTTGCAGTTATCCTCGGCGCAATCGCTTTTGTATTCTTCCTTCGTGACAGAAAGCTTTCAAGATATTCAAGATATGTTGCAAGAAAGAAAAAAAGAGCCACCAAAGCCGAACTTGACGCAAGATGGTAATTGATATATAATCCGATTATTAAACAGTCGATTGCAAAGCAGTCGGCTGTTTTTGCTTAATTAAAAATGGAAAATTGAAAATGGAAAATTGTGGTCGGCGGTGTGCCACCGCTGTCTGTTCGAGAAGATAGTTAGATAAATGAATTGCATCAGATGCCCGAATACGGCATTGATGCAATTTTTGCTTTATATGAAAGTAAATGTATACTTGTAGGGGTAGCCTTGCGACCGCAGGTAAAGGCAGAAATTGTATGCCAAAACAAATTTTATAAATGCCGCAAACCCGTAGGGGCGTTCATTGGACGCCCGCATTGATGAAACTATTTGTTTTATTAAAATGTTTTGATGTGATGAAAATTATGGATTGTTTGTAGCGGCGAACACGGTTCGCCGCTACGAATTGTTTCGTGTTTGCACACAAAACAAATGGCGGTCACTGACCGCCGCTACGGGTTGACAATTACTTTATGACATTTATTATGTTTTGCATTTATCATACATTCGTGTTAAAATACAAAATGAAAAAGTGTGTGGAAAGAAAGCGGTGACTGTTAATGAAAAAATCCGAAAAACCAATCGGCAAAATAAAAGTCAAAAAGTCGATTTTCAAAAGGCTTTTCTTTCACATACTTGTGCTGTTTATTTTGGCGGTGATTGTTTCGGGTACGCTCAATTGCATTGAAAACATTCAGCGCACAAGGCGGTTTACACGACAGCTGACCGAAAGTGCGTTAAAGGTTGCAACAGAAACTTTTGAACGCTGCGATATAAACGCATTGCTTGATAATCCCGATTCCGAAGAATATCGGAAAGCCGTTAAGACCTTGAGGTGGATTTGTCAGACGAATCACCTTGAATATATGTACATTTACATTCCGAATTTTGACGAAAACAAGGTTACATATGTTATGACTGTTGCCGATGATGACAGCGAAAACGAGAATGTTTTGAAGGTGAGAAGTGCAGGTGCAGAGGTTGACCACAGCTTGTGGGACACTGAAAAAGAGGCATGGGAAAATCCTAACCTTGTCACGGCTTACGAATATCAGAACGACAGCTTCGGCAGTTTTTACACGGCATTTTCAGCAGTTCAAGGCAAGGACGGCAAGCCTGTCGCATTAATCGGTGCGGACTATTCGCTGACGCAGATTTATACGGAAATCATTTTCTATACTGCAATGCGAGTTCTTGCGTTGTTTGTTGTGCTGGCAATTGTATTCTTACTTGTAATGCGGTTTGTCAGAAAAAAGATGTATAATCCGATACTTTTGATTTTTGAAAAAATTCGAGGATACTTTTCCGACAAGGCTGACGGCACAAATACAAAGAAAGCGTTTGTGCCAATAAAACTCGGCTCTGACGATGAAATTCAGCTTTTGGCTGATTATTTCAACGATATGGCTCACGATGTAGAAACTTATGTTGAAAAAAATTCCGCCCTTGCGAGTGAAAAGGCTAAGAATGAAACCGAGCTTGAGGTTGCAAGGCGGATTCAGTACGGAATAATTGCGAGAGAAAAGAATGTTGTCTTTGCCGATTGTTTTGATGTTTCGGCAAGAATGGAGTCTGCAAGACAGGTAGGCGGCGATTTTTACGATTGCTTTGCATTGCCTGACGGCAGAATATGTGCCGTAGTCGGCGATGTGTCGGGCAAGGGTGTTGCGGCGGCAATGTTTATGGCTTTTGCAAAAACTCTTATCCACGAAAAAATGACCGAAAATGCAGAACCCGATAGGGCATTTGAAGAAATCAACAGGGAACTCTGTTTGTCAAATCCCGAGGGAATGTTTGTAACTGTCTTTGCCGTGATTTTTAACAAAAACAGCGACAGCTTTTTGTACATAAATGCAGGTCATAACAAGCCTGTTGCGGTGAGCAACGGCAAGGCTGAATTTTTAGAATGTAAGCCGTGTATAATGCTCGGTGTGTTTGATGATGCAAGGTATGTTGTGAACAGCGCTGAATTTGGAAACGGCGATATAATTTGCCTTTACACCGACGGTGTGAATGAGGCAACAAATGCGGATAATGAATTTTTCGGCAACGATAGACTTGTGTCTGCCTGTCAAAATGCCGAACAGACTGCAAAAGGTGTGTGTGACGGAGTTTATGACGCTTTGACGGACTTTACCGAAAATGCGGAGCAATTTGACGATATAACAATTGTTGCAATAAAAAACAGCAAAAACAGAGATTGAAGGGTTATGAATGTTTAAATCGGAAAACAATCAGATTACAATAGAACAGGTGAGAAAGCTTGACGAGGAATATACTCTTGTCGATATCCGAGATGAAATTTCGTTTGAATACGGCCACATTGACGGAGCAAAGAATATTCCGCTTGCAAAAATCAAAGAGGATAATTCACTTTTGCCAAAAGACAAGCTTGTTGTCCTCTGTTGCAAAAGCGGTCAGATAAGTGACGAGCTTGCAGGAAATCTGCGTGATGACGGATTCAATGCCGTGAATCTTGAGGGCGGTTATTACAGTTGGTTGAGAAGTCAATTCGAGAATGAGGACTATGCAACCGATGTTGAAAAAAGCATCCGCAAAAAGTTCAGCAAGACGATTTGGAGCAGATTTACTGCGGCGATAATCGAGTACAAGCTTGTTGAGCCGAACGATAAAATTGCTGTCTGCATTTCGGGGGGCAAGGATTCAATGCTGATGGCAAAGCTTTTTCAGGAGTTGAAAAGGCACAATAAATTTCCGTTTGAGCTTGTTTTTCTTGTAATGGACCCGGGCTACAGCGTTGAAAATCGTGATGTAATCGAGAGCAATGCCCGTAGGCTGAACATTCCGATAACTGTTTTTGAAACAGATATTTTTAATTCTGTTTACAATGTTGACAAATATCCCTGCTACCTTTGCGCAAGAATGAGGAGAGGTTATCTCTACAAAAAGGCAAAGCAGCTCGGCTGTAACAAAATCGCACTCGGTCATCACTATGACGATGTTATAGAAACTATTCTTATGGGTATGCTCTACGGCGGTCAGGTTCAGACGATGATGCCGAAGCTCCACAGCACAAACTATGAGGGAATGGAACTTATCCGCCCTCTCTACCTCGTTCGTGAGGCTGAAATCAAGCATTGGCGAGATTACAACAAGCTGAATTTCATTCAATGTGCGTGCCGTTTTACGGACACCTGCACAACCTGTTCCCCAAACAGCAACACAGGCTCAAAACGACAGGAAATAAAACAGCTTATCGCAAATCTGAAGAAAATCAATCCCCAGATTGAAAGTAACATTTTCCATAGCGTTGAAAATGTCAACCTCGATACGATTATTTCATATAAACAAGGCGATAATAAAGTTTCGTTTCTGGACAGATATGATGATATGGGGAAATAAGAGTACAAAGCTATGTTTATAAATATTAAATCAGATTACAGCACAGCTGAAATTGAAAGAATACTCAGTTCAAAAAGAAATGTAAAATATATGCGAAAGTATGTGGACTATGACCTTGGCATAAACTGGGTGTCGCATCGAAAAAATTTGCTTTGTCTGTTTTACAATTTCGGTACAAAGGACACACACGGTTGTCAATCAACGGTGCGTCCATATTTTTACGGAAGAGTATTCAAAACGAAAAAAGGAAATAGAATTATAGGTATCGCCCTACCGGAAATTACCTTTTTACTTTTATCGCTTGTAATCTTTATTTTTTGTGCCGCAGATATGGTTGAATCATTTTGGCTTGGTTTAGGCGGTTGTATATTTGCGTTGTTTGTATTTGTACTATTCAACCTTGATATGCCATCAGGCATAAGCCGAATAAAAGATTATCTGGAAAAACAATTCAAATCAGAATACGACTGATTTAATAAAAAGGTTGGGTGACAGTTTTGCAGAACAGCAAATCTCTGCCACCCGATTTTTATATATGGAAGCAAATGTTACAGTGCATATATCGCTCTTTGTGGCTTATCGTTACATGACCTAAAACCATACACCGTGTCGGGCGTTGCATTGAGATGCAAAAAATAGCCCGAAAAGAAAAATAATTCTTTTCGGGAAATAAAACCTGTAAAAATATAAAAAAGTCAGTAAAATCCGAAAAAAATCCGAAAATTCTCTTGACTTATTGATTATTTCAATATAGAATAATAAAATGTACCATAATGGGGATATGTACCGAAGAGGTCGGGAAAATCCGCAAAAAACTTTATCCGACAAGGGGATATTATCACAAAAATCCTTTTGTGTCAAGAGCTTTTTATGAGCAGATTTTCAGTACCGCTTGCCCCGTTTCATAGATTTTTTAAGGAGTGATACGCCTATGGTTAATGTCAAACCCGTAAAGCTTGGCAACACCGAAAGAATGAGTTTTGGTAAAATCGATGAAGTAATTGATATGCCTAATCTTATCGACATTCAGAAAGCGTCATACAAATGGTTGCTTGACGAAGGTCTTAAGGAAGTATTTAAAGATGTTTCGGGCATTACCGATTATCAGGACAACCTTGTTCTCGATTTTATCGACTACACACTTGATGTTGATCACCCGAACTACAGCGTAATTGAGTGTAAGGTTCGTGATGCAACATATTCAGCTGCTCTCAGAGTAACCGCAAGACTTTTGAACAAGTCAACGGGTGAAATCAAAGAGAGCAATGTATTTATGGGCGATTTCCCGCTGATGACCGCAAGCGGCACATTCGTTATCAACGGTGCTGAGCGTGTTATCGTTTCACAGCTTGTAAGAAGCCCGGGCGTTTACTATAAAATGGATCACGATAAAACCGGTAAGGAACTGTATTCAACAACAGTTATCCCGAATCGTGGTGCATGGCTTGAGTATGAAACCGATGTAAACGATGTTTTTTATGTTCGTATTGATAAGAACCGTAAGCTTCCCGTTACATCATTTATCAGAGCACTCGGTCTTGGCACGGATGCCGAAATTCTCGACTATTTTGGTGACGACGAAAGAATGAGAGCTACTATCGAAAAGGATGCCGCTTCAAATGTTGAAGAAGGTCTTATCGAGGTTTACAAAAAGCTCCGTCCGTCTGAGCCTCCGACAGTTGACAGTGCGCAGACACACATAAACAACCTGTTCTTTGACCCCGGTCGTTATGATATGTCAAGAGTAGGCAGATATAAATACAACAAAAAGCTCGGTATTGCAAACCGTCTTGAAGGTCAGGTTCTTGCAGAGCCGATTGCCAACCCACGCACAGGCGAGGTTATGGCTCTTCGTGATGAAAAAATCACAAAGGAAAAGGCTTTTGAAATCGAAAACGCAGGTGTTAAGATTGCCTATGTAAAGGCTGCCGATGAAACAATCGTTAAGGTTATTTCAAACGGTATGGTTGACATCGCTTGCTATGTTGATTTTGATGCAGAAGCAGAGTGTGATATCAAGGAAAATGTTCGTTTTGATGTTCTTTGCGAAATTCTTGATTCCTGTGAGAATGAGGATGACCTCAAGGAAATGCTTAGAAGCCGTGCAGATGAGCTTGTTCCTAACCACATCACGGTTGACGATATCTTTGCAACAATCAACTACCTTAACTGTGTTGCTCACGGTGTCGGTAATACAGATGATATCGACCACCTCGGCAACAGAAGAATCCGCTGCGTAGGCGAACTTCTTCAGAACCAGTTCAGAATCGGTTTCTCCCGTCTTGAAAGAGTAGTAAGAGAAAGAATGACAACCCAGTCACAGGATATGGAGTCGCTTTCGCCTAACTCACTCATCAATATCCGTCCCGTAACAGCGGCAATTAAAGAATTCTTCGGTTCTTCACCGCTTTCACAGTTCATGGATCAGGGTAACCCACTTGCAGAGCTTACCCACAAGCGTCGTCTTTCAGCCCTCGGCCCGGGCGGTCTTTCAAGAGATCGTGCAGGATTTGAGGTTCGTGACGTACACTACACACACTATGGCCGAATGTGTCCTATCGAAACTCCTGAAGGTCCTAACATCGGTCTTATCTCATATCTTGCTTCATTTGCCCGTATCAACAAGTACGGCTTTATCGAAGCTCCTTATCGTAAAATTGACAAGGAAACAGGCGTTGTAACCGACGAGGTTGTTTATATGACAGCCGATGTTGAGGATAACTACGCTGTTGCACAGGCTAACGAACCGCTTGATGAAAACGGCAGATTTGTTCATTCAAGAGTCGTAGGTCGTTACCGTGACGAGTTCGTAGAGTATTCTCCCGAAAGATTCGACTTCATGGATGTATCTCCTAAGATGGTTGTATCTGTTGCTACGGCTATGATTCCGTTCCTTGAAAACGATGACGCAAACCGTGCTCTCATGGGTGCGAACATGCAGCGTCAGGCAGTTCCGCTTCTCCGCAGTGAAGCTCCTATCGTCGGTACAGGTATGGAGTACAAGGCAGGTACAGACTCAGGCGTTTGTATCCTCGCTGAGGAAGACGGTATCGTTATGAGCGTTGACGCCCGTAACATTCGTGTACAGTATGACTCGGGCAGAGTTCAGGACTTTGAGGTTATCAAGTTCCTCCGCTCTAACCAGGGTACATGTATCAACCAGCGTCCTATCGTGTCAAGAGGACAGAGAGTTAAGAAGGGCGAAGTTCTCGCAGACGGTCCCGCTACCGAAAACGGTGAAGTTGCTCTCGGTAAGAACGCTCTCATCGGCTTTATGACATGGGAAGGTTACAACTACGAGGATGCTGTTCTTATCAACGAAAAAATCGTTCGTGATGATGTTTATACATCAATTCACATTGAAGAATATGACACAGAGGCAAGAGATACAAAGCTCGGACCCGAAGAGATTACAAGAGATATCCCGAATGTCGGTGAAGATGTTCTCAAGTATCTTGACGAGGACGGTATCATTCAGATTGGTTCTGAGGTTAAAGCAGGCGATATCCTTGTCGGTAAAGTAACTCCAAAGGGTGAAACAGAGCTTACAGCCGAGGAAAGACTCCTTCGTGCAATCTTCGGTGAAAAGGCAAGAGAAGTCAGAGATACATCTCTCCGTGTGCCTCACGGTGAATGCGGTACTGTTGTTGATGTTAAGGTGTTTACCCGTGCAGACAGCAGAAACGAACTCCAGCCCGGTGTAAACAAGGTTGTAAGAGTTTACCTTGCACTCAAGAGAAAAATCAGCGTAGGCGATAAGATGGCAGGTCGTCACGGTAACAAGGGTGTTATTTCAAGAATTCTCCCAATGGAAGATATGCCGTTCCTTCCTGACGGTACTCCGCTTGATATCGTACTTAACCCGTTGGGTGTACCTTCTCGTATGAACATCGGTCAGGTTCTTGAGGTTCACCTCGGTTATGCCGCAAAGGCACTTGGCTGGAAGATTATGACTCCTGTATTTGACGGCGCTCATGAGCAGGACATTTTCCAGTGTCTTAAAGACGCAGGTTACAGCGAGGACGGTAAGACATGGCTTGTTGACGGTCGTACAGGCGAGCGTTTCGATAACCCTGTAACAGTAGGTTATATGTACTACCTCAAGCTCCATCACCTCGTTGATGAAAAAATCCACGCAAGAAGCACAGGTCCTTACTCTCTCGTTACACAGCAGCCACTCGGCGGTAAAGCCCAGTTCGGCGGTCAGCGTTTCGGTGAGATGGAAGTTTGGGCACTTGAGGCTTACGGCGCTGCTTATACACTTCAGGAAATTCTTACAGTTAAGTCGGACGATGTTGTCGGCCGTGTTAAGACCTACGAGGCTATCGTTAAAGGTCAGAATATTCCTGCTCCGGGTATTCCTGAGTCATTCAGAGTTCTTATTAAGGAACTCCAGTCACTTTCACTTGATGTTCGTGTTCTTAACTCTGACGGTGAGGAAATTGACATTAAGCAGAAGTTCGATGAGGACGAGGATATTGTTGATGCAACAAATCCGGAATTTGAAGAAGACCATGTAATGACATCAATGGACGGCTACACTCTTGACGAGGGCGGCGAAGAAGGCAATATGTTTGACGATTCACTTGCCGATGTTGAAGAGGACAGCTATACATCGGATGATTTCAGCGATGACTTTGGCAGTGACGATATGTAAGGAGGAAATGCAATGATAGATAATAATGTTTTTGACTCAATTAAAATCGGACTTGCTTCTCCTGAGCAGATGAGAGAATGGTCTTACGGCGAAGTTAAAAAGCCCGAGACAATTAACTATCGTACTCTCAAGCCTGAAAGAGACGGCTTGTTCTGCGAACGCATTTTCGGACCGACAAAGGACTGGGAATGTCACTGCGGTAAATACAAGAGAATCCGTTTTAAGGGTAAAATCTGTGACCGTTGCGGCGTTGAAGTAACCCGTTCAAAGGTCAGAAGAGAGCGTATGGGACACATTGAGCTTGCCGCTCCCGTGTCGCACATTTGGTATTTCAAGGGAATTCCTTCAAGAATTGCCCTTATGCTTGATATTTCTCCCAAGCTTTTGGAGAATGTACTCTATTTCTCACAGTACATCGTAACAGATCCCGGCGACTGCCGTGACCTTGCAAAGTATCAGTGTCTTACCGAGGGTGAGTACAATGATATGCGTGAGAAGTATGAAGACGACTTTGAAGCAGGTATGGGTGCCGAGGCAATCAAAAAGCTCCTTGCCGAGATTGACCTTGATGCTCTTTCCGCTTCACTTAAAGAAGAACTCGAAACTGCATCGGGACAGAAGAGAGTTAGACTCCTTAAAAGACTTGATGTTGTTGAAAGCTTCAGAATGTCGGGCAACCGTCCCGAGTGGATGATTCTCGATGTTGTTCCGGTAATTCCGCCGGATATCCGTCCTATGGTTCAGCTTGACGGCGGTCGTTTTGCAACAAGTGACCTTAACGACCTCTATCGCCGAGTTATCAACCGTAACAACAGACTTAAAAAGCTCCTTGAGCTTAACGCACCTGAAATCATCATCCGCAACGAGAAGAGAATGCTTCAGGAATCCGTTGACGCACTCATCGACAACGGCAGACGAGGCAGACCCGTTACAGGACCTAACAACCGTGCCCTCAAGTCACTTTCGGATATGCTTAAAGGTAAGCAGGGCCGTTTCCGTCAGAACCTTCTCGGTAAGCGTGTTGACTACTCAGGCCGTTCGGTTATCGTTGTAGGACCTGAACTCAAAATGTATCAGTGCGGTCTTCCTAAGGAAATGGCACTTGAACTCTTCAAGCCGTTCGTTATGAAACGCCTTGTTGAAACTAAAGCAGAGCAGAATATCAAATCAGCAAGAAAAGCTGTTGAGCGTGCAAAGGACAATGTTTGGGACGCACTTGAAGTTGTAATCAAGGGACACCCCGTGCTCCTCAACCGTGCTCCAACACTTCACCGTCTTGGTATTCAGGCATTTGAGCCTGTTCTTGTTGAAGGTCGTGCTCTTAAACTTCATCCGCTCGCTTGTACAGCATACAACGCTGACTTTGACGGCGACCAGATGGCTGTCCATGTACCTCTTTCGGCAGAGGCACAGGCAGAAGCAAGATTCCTTATGCTCGCAGCAGGCAACCTTCTCAAGCCTTCTGACGGTCAGCCTGTTACAGTTCCTACACAGGATATGATCCTCGGTTCTTACTACCTTACACTTGATAAGGACGGTGAGAGAGGCGAAGGAAAGGTATTCCGTGATGTTGATGAGGTTATGATGGCTTATCAGACAGGCGTCATTGAGCTTCACTCAAAAATCAAGGTTCGCCGTGAGCTTGAAATTGACGGAAAAATCGAATCCGGTATTGTAGACACAACAATCGGTAAGATTATCTTTAACAATCCTATTCCTCAGGATCTCGGCTTTATCGACAGAAGTATCCCCGAAAACAGATTCAAGTTTGAGGTTGACTTCCTCGTTGGTAAATCGGGTCTTAAGAAGATTATTGATAAATGTATCAAAATTCACGGTCCGGTAAGAACAAGCGTTGTTCTTGACCACATTAAGGCACAGGGCTATAAGTATTCTACAAAGGGTGCTATTACCGTTGCCGTTTGTGACGCAGTTATTCCTCCTCAGAAGAAGGCGATTATTGCCGAGGCAGAGAAGGAAGTTGATGTTATTCGTGATGAGTTTATGATGGGTCTTCGTTCAAACGAGGAGCGTTACGAAGAAGTTCTTCGTATCTGGGAAAAGGCTACTAACGATGTAACCGATGCCCTCCAGAAAAACCTTGACCGCTACAACCCAATCTTCATGATGGCTGACTCAGGTGCCCGTGGTAGTATGAGCCAGATCAGACAGCTTGCAGGTATGCGTGGTCTTATCGCCAATACATCAGGTAAAACAATCGAAATTCCTATCAGAGCTAACTACCGTGAAGGCCTTAACATCTTGGAGTACTTTATTTCATCTCGTGGTGCTCGTAAAGGTCTTGCCGATACAGCTCTTCGTACAGCCGACTCAGGTTACCTTACCCGCCGTCTTGTTGATGTATCACAGGAAGTTATTATCCGTGAAGAGGACTGCGGTACTACAGAGGGTCTTGAAATCTTTGACATCAAAGCAGGCGAATCAAATGTTATCGAAGGACTCCACGAGCGTCTTATCGGAAGATATCTCCTTGATGACTTCTGCGATTCTAACGGTAATGTTCTTGTTTCAAAGGATGTTATGATGGGCGACAAAGAGGCTGACATCATCGTTAATTCGGGTGTTGACCACATCAAGATTCGTTCGGTACTTGAATGTCGTGCAAAACACGGCGCTTGCCGTAAGTGCTACGGTTCTAACCTTGCCAACCGTCAGCCTGTTACTGTCGGTGAGGCTGTCGGTATTATTGCCGCTCAGTCAATCGGTGAGCCGGGTACACAGCTTACAATGAGAACATTCCATACCGGCGGTGTTGCATCTGCCGAAGATATCACACAGGGTCTTCCGAGAGTTGAAGAGCTTTTCGAGGCTCGTAAACCAAAGAGCCTTGCAATCATCAGTGAAATCGACGGTGATGTTCGTTTTGAAGAAATCAAAAACGCAAAGCACGCTGTTATCTTTAACAAGGAAACAGGCGAAGAAAGAGCTTACCTCATTCCTTTCGGTTTCCGTGTAAAGGTATTTGACGGCGACCACATCAAAAAGGGCGACAAGATTACCGACGGTGCTGTTAATCCGCACGATATACTCGATATTCTCGGACCCGAGGCAGTCATGAACTACCTTATTTCGGAAGTACAGAGTACCTACCGTTTACAGGGTGTTGAAATCAACGATAAGCACATTGAGGTTATCGTTCGTCAGATGATGCGTAAGGTTAAGGTTGAGGACGCAGGCGACACAGGCTTTATGTCAGGTCAGACCTATGACAAGAACGAAGTTCTTTACGAGAATGAGCAGATTAAAAAGCGTATTGCCAACGGCGAAGAAGGTCTTCGTGAGGCAACATTCACTCAGCTCCTCCTCGGTATCACAAAGGCAGCTCTTGCAACAGACAGCTTCCTTTCAGCCGCATCATTCCAGGAAACAACAAGAGTTCTTACAGATGCCGCTATCAAGGGTAAGGTTGATCCGCTCGTCGGTCTTAAAGAGAATGTTATCCTCGGTAAGATTATCCCTGCAGGTACAGGTATGCAGAGATATGCAGATGTTCAGCTTGAGAGTAATTCTGAGGCAGAAATCGTTGAGAATGACGATACAGACGATGTTATCGTTGCTCTTGAAGACGATGAAATTATGGACTTCTGATTTAACTGAAAACATATAATGTATAAAAAACCACGGTATGTGCCAAATGGTACATACCGTGTATTTTTTCGTTCGTGAAAACAGTTTGTAAAATTCAAAGCATCGTTTCCCGAAGATTGTACAAACCATTACATTTTTACAGTTGGGGATAATATGTTTTTACATTACAAACTATCTACAGGAACAGGGAACGGCGGCACGCCGTATCACAAATAAAAAGTCGGGAAACAGAAATTTTGCATTGAAAATCTGCTGCCCGACTTTAATTTTTAATTTGTAACTATTTTCTGCCGAGAATGTAATCTGTGGAAACTTTGTACAAATCAGCCAGTTTAATTAAATGCTCAACAGGAATTGACTGAAATCCTCTTTCGTAGCGTGAATAGACCGTCTGCTGAATTCCTAAATATTCGGCTACTTCACTTTGTTTCATATCATGATCTTCTCGCAAATCACGCAGTCTTTTAAAATACATATTATCACCCTGCATAGTATCTATCGGTACTATTGACTTTATCATAAATGGGTGATATAATGATTTTATAGTACTTAAAAGTACTAAAGCATTTAACTTAAAAGCACGCCGCAGTTTCAAGTGAGAAAAACTGCGGCGTGCTTGAATTTTAGGTTATAAAATTCTCAATATAATTTAATTCACGAAAATATCTTTTCTTCTGTCAAAATAAACCTTGTTGACAATTATCATAACAATCGGTAAAATGCACTGACCGAAAAAATTTTACCATAAATAATTACAATAATCAACAAAATTCTCAAAATGTACATTAAATAACCCTCCGAAATCATCGGAAAGGTAAATCTTTTATGATTTTATCTGTTTAAGCCCGATTTTCTTTTGTCAAGATAATCCTGAAGAATTATTGTGGCGGCAACCTCGTCAACGACATTTTTACGCTTTTTTCCTCTTGTATTTGTGGTGTTGAGAAAATTGTGAGCCGTAATTGTTGTTCCACGCTCATCCTGCATAACGCATTCAATGCCTGTTTCATTGCTCAGATTTTCGGCAAACGCTCTGGCATTCTGTGCGCTTTCGCCCTCACTGCCGTCCATATTTTTCGGAAGTCCCACAACAATAAGCTCGGCTTTTGTTTCTTTGGCTGTATTTGACACCTTTTCAAGCAACTGTTTCGGTGACTTTTCAAAAATAACTGTATATGGCGACGCTAAAAACTCGGTTTTGTCGCATACGGCAATGCCTGTGCGTGCTTTTCCGAGGTCAACTGACATTATAATCATTTTGTTTGTCCTTTCACTTTGGTTTACTCCATTATAATGCAAAATCGGAATTTTAACAACGGCTTTTTTTAATGTTGAACAATCTTTTGCGTAATTACTTTATTAAGTTTTTTCAAAGCTTTGTTTCTACAAAAGAATATAAAAATTCTCATTCACAAAAAGACAAAACTGTTACCCATAATATCCTATAATAAAAATACAAAAAGAAGTAAATCATTAAAGGGATGTTGATTTTTATGGAAGCAAAAACTACTTTGGCTCGCAGACAGGACGCTGTTCAGGGCGATTTTATGCGGAAAATGCTCACAAACGCAGGTTGTCTGCTCTGCGGAATTTTGGTGTCACGGGGAGCGGTTCTCGGAAGCCTTGCACCATTCGGGGCATCATTTGCGGCGGCAGTTCCGAGAAAGTATCTTTTGTCATCACTCTTAGGCACGGCATTCGGATATGTCCTGCTAAAACCCTCGGATAGCTTTCGTTACCTTGCCGTTGTGGCGGCAATAGGCGGTCTGCGGTGGCTGCTCGGTGATCTTGACAAGGTTACAAAAAGCAAGGTTTTTGCTCCGCTTGTGGCATTTGTTCCGATTTTTGCAACGGGTGTTTCGTTGCTTTTCGTAAGCACAAGCACGCTGACAACCTTTGCCGATTGCGTAACCGAGGCGGTAATTGCAGGTGCGGCGGCATATTTTATCAGCACGGCACTGCACCTTGCAGGCGACAACAGAAGTTTTGAAGTTTTTTCGCAACAGGAAACCGCGAGCGTGGTTATGTCGGGGTGTATCCTGATTCTGGCTTTCGGCAGTATTGCTTGGCAGAATATCTCGCTCGGCAGAATTATTGCAATGCTCGTCATTTTGCTTTGTTCACGCTACGGCTCGGTTACGGGCGGTGCAATCAGCGGAATTTCAACAGGGGCGATTTTCAGCATTGCGTCAAGAGAGAACGGCTACATCTGCGGTGGTTTTGCATTCGGAGGACTTATGGCGGGGCTTTTTTCACAGCTCGGAAAATTGGGCTGTGCGATTGCCTTTGTAATCTCAAACGGTGTGATGTGCCTTGCGTTCGGTTCGCAGTTCGGAACACCGTCGGGTGTGCTTGTTGAAAGCCTTGCCGCAAGTGCGGTGTTTATGGTTCTTCCGAAAGAAGTCGGCAATGTGATTTCGCCCGTGTTTTCAAGTGACAAAAATACATCGCTCGGAGAGGCTCTGCGAAAAAATATTGTTATGCGACTCGACTTTGCCTCAAAGGCAGTCGGCAATGTGAAAAACGATGTTTCAAAAGTTTCTGAAAAGATGAAAAAGCTCTATTCGCCCACATTTGACGCTGTTTGTGAGGGTACAAGAAATGAAGTCTGCGAAACCTGCGGACTGAAAATGTACTGCTATGAACACAAGGGCGGTGTTACCCGTGACGATTTTGCAAGGCTTGAAGAGTGTCTTGAATCGAACGGCACAATAGGCGAAAGAGATGTTGAAAAATCTTTCGTAAAAAACTGCTGTAAAAAAGGCGAAATTGCCCGTTCAATGAACGCAAACTACCGTGAATATCAGTCGGCGCTTGAGGCACAACAAAGGATTACCGATGTGCGGAGCGTTGTTGCAGGGCAGTTTTCCGGAATCGGCGATATTCTCCACGATTTGGCTGATGAATTTCGCAACACAATGCGGTGCGATAACGAATCTGCACAACGGATAATCAGCGCCCTCACAAGCCTCGGTGCAATTGTTGAGGAGTGCATCTGCCTTGTGTCAAACGGCGGAAGAATGAGCGTGGAACTTACGCTCTCGAATAAGTCCGAAAAGCTTTCTAAGGGCGAGGTTATGCGTGAGATTTCACGCTGTTGCGGAAGAAGATTTGACCTTCCGACAATCAGCCGTGAGGGTAACAGAATCCGTATTGCAATGTGCGAAATGCCCGTGTTTGATGTTGAAATCGGAAGCGACCAGCACACCGCCAACAACGGTAAGCTCTGCGGTGACTGCATAAATTATTTTAATGACGGTTTCGGCAAAACATATGCGCTCGTGTGTGACGGTATGGGTACGGGCGGCAGAGCTGCCGTTGACGGCAATATGGCGGCGTCTGTTATGACAAGACTGCTAAGGGCGGGACTTTCAGCCGACAGCTGTTTGCAGATTGTGAACTCAGCCCTCATGGTGAAAAGTGAGGACGAATCGCTTTCAACGGTTGATGTCACAAGTGTTGACCTCTACACCGGCAAAACCACTTTTAAAAAAGCAGGTGCGCCCGTAACATTTGTAAAGAAAAACGGCAGGGTAACGGTTCGTGAAATGCCGTCGCTCCCTGCAGGAATTCTAAACGGTATAAAATTTTCAACCGACACGGTAAATCTGACAACGGGGGATATGATTGTTATGGTATCAGACGGTGTAATTACGGGCGATGACAAATGGCTCGAAAAGCTTATTCGCACATGGAATGAGGGCAGTACCCAGGATCTTGCAAAGGCTGTTGTTGACGAGGCGGTAAAGCACCGTAAGGCCGACCGTGAGGACGATGTCACCGCCGTTGCAATCAGAATTACGGAGAACGGACATTGATTCAAATTGGGTTAAAAATTGAAAAACGGAAAATATAGCGAGGTTAATCGGACACACGCAAGTAAAGGCACAGAATTTATGTAAAATAAAAAGAAAGTACCCGTTTGAGTACTTTCTTTTTTGGTGCGCCAACAGGGACTCGAACCCCGGACCGACCGGTTATGAGCCGGTAGCTCTAACCAACTGAGCTATTGGCGCGTATTCTGTTTTCGTTTGACAAATAGTATATGCAATGTCAAATATCGTAATCAGCTTACGCAAAAAATATTATATCAAACTTTCCTTTGATTGTCAATGATTTTTATGCCGTAATATTCATTGTGGTTTTGCACAGTAAATTTAAATAAACTTACTTTTCACTTGTTCAAATCAACTGCTTGTGTTATAATTGCCTTATACGGACGGTGAAGATACACTTGACCGAAAAACAATTTGGAGGTTTTTAATATGGCAGAAATAAAAGCGTTCAGAGGAATGCGTTACAACACGGAAAAAGCAGGTGAAATTTCTCAGCTTTGCTGTCCGCCTTATGACATCATAAGCGAGGAACAAAGACTCGGTTATATCAGTGAAAACGAGTATAATATCATTCGGCTTGAGCTTCCGAAAGAGGGCGAAAACCCGTATCAGACAGCAAGAGAAATCCTTGATATGTGGCGGAACAGGGGTGTTCTTGTGAGCGAGGACAAGCCTGCAATCTATGTTTATGAGGAAGAATTCACGGCTTACGGCGAACGCAAGAGCATCAAGGGTATCATCGCCCGTGTTCATCTTGAAGAGTTTGAAAAGGGAATCATTCTTCCGCACGAGTTCACTCTTTCAAAGGCTAAAGAGGACAGACTTAATCTTATGAAGGCAACAAACTGCAATTTTAGTCAGATTTATGCCCTTTATATGGACAGCGAGCATACAACCCTCGCAACAATTGACAATGAGTCAAAGGACGCACCAAAGCTTGAATTTACCGACGGTGAGGGTGTTACTCACAGACTTTGGATTGTTACGGATGAAAATATAATCGCAAAGCTTTGTGCAGATTTTGCCGACAGAAAGCTCTATATTGCAGACGGTCACCACCGCTATGAAACCGCTCTAAACTATCGAAACTACTGCCGTGAAAACGGTCTTTCAAAGGTTGGCGATCCCTGTGATTATCAGATGATTTACCTTGTTGACATGGAGCATCCGGGACTTGTTGTATTCCCGACACACCGCCTTGTGCGTGATTTGCCGGACTTTAATGTTGAAAAAGTTCTTGACGGTTGCAGGGAATATTTCGATGTAATCGAAATGAACGGTACGGACAATATGGAAAGCGAGCTTGCTAAGCTCTATGACGAGGGCAAAAAGGCATTCGGATTCTATGTCGGAAACGGAAAATGGTACAGGCTTGTGCTGAAAAGTCTTGACATTATGGACAAGCTTCTTCCCGAATTGAGCGAACCGTCAAGACAGCTTGATGTTACCGTTCTCCATTCACTTGTGTTTGAAAGAATTTTCGGCATTGATAAGGAAAATATGGCAAATCAGATTAACCTTACATACACAAAGTTCTTCTCAGAGGCTGTTGAGGGCGTTGACAACGGCAAGTTCCAATGCTCGTTTGTGCTTAATCCGACAAGAGTAACCGAAATCCGTGATGTTGCCGCCGCCGGCGAAAAGATGCCGCAGAAGTCAACATATTTCTATCCGAAGATGATTACGGGCATGGTTATGAACGATATCGGAGTTGAATAATGAACGAAAAAATGCGTAGAAAAGACAGGAAAACTACCGAAGAAAGAGCCTATGAAATCCTTAAAAACGGTGAATACGGCATTTTGTCAACAATCGGCGAGGACGGCTATCCCTACGGTGTGCCTGTAAATTTTGCCGTTGAGGGCAACAAAATTTATTTCCATTGCGCTCCGAATTCGGGCTTGAAACTGAAAAATGTTGAATACAGCAACAAGGTTTCGTTCTGCACGGTTCAAAACAATAGAATTGACGGTGCAAAGCTGACTTCAAAATACGAAAGTGCGGTTGTGTTCGGTACGATTGCAAAATCGGTTAAAAACAAGAACAGAGGGCTTGAACTGATTGTTGAAAAATATGCTCCCGAATTTATCGAAAGCGGAAAAAGGTGCATAGAGAAATCGGGCAGTATGACAGGCGTTTATGAAATCACAATCGAAAAAATCACGGGCAAGGAAAATAAATAGTTTATTTATAATTGTTTAAGGGCAGAATATGAAAGAGGTGAGTATATGAAAATTCTTGTTGTCTTTACGGGCGGTACAATCGGCTGTGTGCGTAAGGGCGAGGTGCTTTCGCCCGACAATGAGCAGAAATATATGCTCACGCAGATGTATCTTGACAGGTACGGCGATGTTGATTTTGACACGGCTGAGCCTTATACCGTCCTCAGCGAAAATCTTGAGGGCTGTCACATGAATCGGCTTGCCGACTGTCTGCAAAGCTATGATTTGAACAGTTATGACGGCATTGTTGTAACTCACGGAACGGACACTTTGCAATATACCTCTGCATTTCTTGCTTATATTTTTGACGGCTTAAATGTGCCGATTGTGCTTGTTTCGGCAAATTATCCGCTTGATGACAGCCGTTCAAACGGCTTTGAAAATTTCGTCGGTGCGATTGACTTTATAAAATCGGGCAGCGGAAACGGTGTTTTTGTTTCGTATAAAAACGCCGATTTGCCCGTGACAATTCACAGAGCGTCAAGACTGCTTGCACATTCGGCATACAGCAACGAACTGCACAGCATTTTTGACGAAAGCTACGGTAAAATTCAGAACGGAATTTTTGTGAAGAATACCCGTTATAAGGCATTAAAAAGCGAGTTTGCTTTTGATGAAAGAATCCGACTTTCGGATAACAGCAATGTGCTGAAAATTTCCGCAACGGTCGGTATGCAGTATCCTGAAATTACGGAAAATGTAAAAGCTGTTTTACTTGAGGGATTCCATTCGGGTACGCTGAATACTGACGGTAAGGCTTTGAACGACTTTTGTCAAAAAGCAAAAGAAATGAATATTCCCGTATTTTTGACGGGTGCGTGCAAGGGCTTTTATTACGAAAGCAAGCTGAAATTTGACAGGCTTAATATAACAGTTCTGCCTCCTGCATCACCGATTGCAATGTACATCAAGCTGTGGCTTTTGCCGAAAAGTGAATTTGACAAGGCTTTTTTGCCCTGTGCAGAAGATTTTTACGATAACGATTGACAATTTACAGATATAAAAATAAGGACAAATGACTTGATGACTGTCATTTGTCCTTTTAGGTTATTGTATTAAATTATTCGTCTTTGCTTTTATCTTTGAAATTATCTTCTGTGATGTTGTAGGTTGCACCGACAACTTCCTGAGTAAGATACTTTTCGTTTTCGGCAAGCTTTTCCGAACGGTTGTCTGTTTCCTCATTTTCTTTACCCGGCCATTTCTTGTAAACCACCTTGAGAAGAATAGGTGTTGCAAGCGATGAAACGATGATGAGAATAATAATAGGAGCAAAAAACTGCGGTGCCATAAGACCTGTGTCAAGTCCCTTCTTGGCAACGATAAGACCAACCTCACCACGGTTCATCATACCTACGCCGATTTTGAGCGAGTCGGGCATATTGAATTTGCAAAGCTTTGCCGTACCGCCGCAGCCGATAACCTTTGTCAAAAGTGCAACTGCAACGAGTGCAATTGAGAACCAGAGCATTGAAAGGTTGAAATCGTTAAAGCTTGTCTGAAGTCCGATACTTGCAAAGAATACAGGTCCGAAAATCATGTACGAGCTGACATCCATCTTTCTTTCGATGTACTGTGAATCCTTGATGTTACAGAGGATAATACCTGCAACATATGCGCCTGTGATGTCTGCAATTCCGAAAAATTCTTCCGCACAATATGCACACGCAAAGCAGAGAACAAGACCGAAAATCGGAATTCTTCTTGAGTGCGGCCAGAGCTTGTCGAGCCACTTGAAGAGAAAATAAAGTGCAAAGCCGAGTATAAATGCAAGAACAAAGAAAAGTACAATGTTGATGCAAACGGACGCAGGCTGAACATCGGGGCTTTTGAAACCGATTACAACGGTGAGAAGTACGATGCCGATAACATCGTCTATAATTGCGGCTGAAAGAATTGTTGTTGCAACCCTTCCTTTCAGGTGTCCCATTTCTTTAAGAGCCTGAACAGTAATACTAACCGAGGTTGCCGCAAGGATTGTTCCCATAAATACAGCCTCAAGCATCGCAAGGTCACCGTCACCAAAGCCGAATACAAGGTAAACAGCCGCACCGCCTGCAACCGAAACGATTACACCGGCAAACGCAACAAGCAAGGCAACAGGTCCTGTTTTGATAAGCTCTTTAAGATCCGTTCCCAGACCTGCCGAGAACATCAGCAAAATAACGCCGATTTCAGCCATACCTGAGATGAATCCGTCATACGAAACAAAATTAAGCATACAAGGTCCTACGATAAGACCTGCAATAATCTCACCCACAACCTGTGGTGCGCCGAGCTTTCTGGCAACAATACCGAGAAGCTTTGCCGCAACAAGGATTATGGCAAGATTCTTCAGAATATCAAGTGTGTTAATTTCCATAACTTCTTTTTCGGACAGACTTCAAACGCCTCATAAACGGCAGTCTGACCGACTCTCCTTTCTCTCTTATAAAACCGAATATATTCTATCACAATCGACAGCAATTTTAAATAAATATTTTGAAGTTCGACAAAAATCGCACTTTGCACAAATTAATGAATAATACAGCTTGAAAAATATGCAAAAAGTATTTTTATGTATTATTGCTTTTAAGGTTTGGAATGCTTGCTTTTATGAGTTTTGTCATATGCTCGGAAATCACTGAAACCGATTCAATAAGTTCATCCGAATAATCGTTTGTGTTCTCCTGATTTTCAACAAAGGCATAGTATCCGCCGTAGATTGCGTAGTCAAGAAGTGTGCAGAATTTCTTATCGTTTATATATTCCGGGCAGTTCTCGAAAATCATATTTTTCAATGATTTTGAAAGCTTTACTATAAGATTGGGATGTTGTGAACCGGAAAAAACCGTGTTTGTCAGTGCCTTGTTTTCGGTCATTGCACCCAGAAGATTGCGATAAAATTTTACGGGCTCGTCAATCATCATCTGCGGATAGTTTATGGTACTTACAATGCCGTCAACTACCTCGCTCTCAATTTTATCCGAAAGGTCGAACATATCCTCATAATATGTGTAGAAGGTAGATTTATTGATGAGTGCTTTTTCACAAAGCTCCTTAACGGTAATTTTGCGCAGTTCTTTTTTTGAACGCAGATTTACAAATGCGTCAAAAATACTTTTCTTGCTTTTCATAACTCTTATGTCCAAAGATAATCACCTGATTTTAAAATTAGTCGGTTTTCCAACGAAAGTAGCGTAATTGTCGCTTGTTTATGCTTTCGTTATTGTATATTATAACAGTATGGGATAAGTGTGTCAAAAATAAAAATTACGGATGAAACACGCATTCTCTGACTATTTTTTGGAACGATTTTCACAGCAACTGACAATATTTCAGACAAACCGACAAAATTATTTACATAAAAATCGTTTTTACCACTTGTATATTTGTTGAAAATATATTATACTATACTTGTATTATTGAAGAACTGCCTACAATCGCAGAAAAGAGGGTTACTATGGCTTTTAAAATCAATGACGAAAGAGCGCCGCTTGATCAGTTTTTACAAGGCGAATCTGTTCGTGCTTATAAATTTTTAGGCTCACACTTTGTGAACTGGGACGGCCGTCAGGGCGTTGTTTTCAGAGTATGGGCACCGAACGCATTGTCCGTTTCGGTGGTCGGTGATTTTAACGACTGGAACAATGACGCAAACTTTATGTATAAAATCTCGGACGGCGGCGTCTGGGAGTTGTTTATTGAGGGAATTCCCGAGTTTGCCTGCTATAAATATTGTGTCGAAACCCCGTGGCATGAGAGAAGGCTCAAAACCGATCCTTATGCTTTTCATTGCCAGACTCGTCCCGACAACGCATCCCGTGTTTACGAAATTGACGGCTACGAGTGGCATGATGAAAAGTGGTATGATTACAAAAAAGAGCATCCGCACAAGAATATGCCTGTCAATGTTTACGAGGTAAACGCAGGTTCTTGGCGTAAGTATGAGGACGGCAATGTTTTCAGCTATCGCAAGCTTGCTGATGAGCTTATTCCTTATGTTAAGAATATGGGCTACACTCACATTGAGTTTATGCCTCTTACAGAATATCCGTTTGACGGCAGCTGGGGATATCAGGTTACAGGCTACTTTGCCGCAACATCCCGTTACGGTGAGCCGAAAGACCTTATGTATTTTGTGGACAGATGCCATGAAGAGGGCATCGGCGTTATCCTTGACTGGGTTCCTGCCCACTTCCCGAAGGATGCGCACGGTCTTGGCAGATTTGACGGTACAGGCTGTTATGAATATGAAGATCCCCGTATCGGTGAACACAAGGAATGGGGTACATATATCTTCAATTACGGCAGATATGAGGTAACCAGCTTCCTCCTTTCATCTGCAATGTTCTGGCTTGACAAGTATCATGTTGACGGTATCCGTGTTGACGCCGTTGCATCAATGCTTTATCTTGACTACAACAGAAATGACGGCGAGTGGATTGCAAACGCATACGGCGGAAGAGAAAACCTTGTTGCCGTTGATTTCCTGCAGAAGCTCAACACGGTTGTACATATGTTCCACCCCGAGGCTATGATGATTGCCGAAGAAAGTACGGCATGGCCGAATGTTACACGCTATCCGATTAAGGATATGGGACTCGGCTTTGACTACAAGTGGAATATGGGTTGGATGAACGATATGCTTTCGTACATCTCACTTGATCCGTTGTGGAGAAATTATCACCACGACACCCTTACATTCAGCATGGTTTATGCTTTTTCCGAGAACTTTATGCTCCCGATTTCTCATGATGAAGTTGTTTACGGCAAGGGTTCTCTCATCAATAAAATGCCCGGCGACTATGACATGAAGTTCAGCGGTGTGAGAGGCTTTGTGGCATATATGATGGCTCACCCGGGTAAGAAGCTTATGTTCATGGGCAGTGAAATCGGTCAGTTTGACGAGTGGAATGCGAACGAGGAGCTTGAATGGAACCTTCTTTCATTTGAAAAGCACCGTCAGCTTAACCTTTTCTTTGCTGAGGTAAACAAGTTCTATCGTGATGTTCCTGCCATGCATGAGAACGACTATGATTGGGACGGTTTCCAGTGGATTGCACTTGATGACTACAAGAACAGCATCATTTCGTTCCGCAGAATTGCTTATGACGGCAGTGAAATCATCTGTGTATGTAACTTCCAGCCTGTTCAGCACGATAACTATGTTGTTGGTGTGCCCGAATACGGTATTTATGAAGAAGTGTTCAACTCCGAGGCTGAAGAATTCGGCGGTTGCGGAATCAGAAACGAGGGCGAGCTCAAGGCTAAAAAGAAGAAAGACCACGAGCTCAACTATTCAATGGAAATCACAGTTCCGCCGCTTGCTGTTATGTATTTCAAGCTTAAAAAGAAGCTGGTTCTTCCTGTAAAGAAAAAGACTACGGCAAAGAAGGACGCCGCTCTTGCAAAGCTTAAAGCCGAAAAGGCAAAGAAATCGGCAAAGGCTGCCCCAAAAAAGGAAGATAAGGCAGAAAAAGTAAAGGTTGAGGCAAAGTCTGCAAAGGCAGAAGCAACCGCTGAAAAGGTTGAAAAGAAAGCCGAACCCGCTCCCGAAAAGCCCGTTAAAAAGGCAGTAAAGGCAGTTAAGGAGGAAACTTCTGCTCCTGCTGAGGTTGAGAAAAAAGCTGAAAAAACAGAAAAAGCAGTTAAGGCTGAAAAAGTCGAGAAAACAGAAACTGCCGTAAAGGCTGAAAGCAAAACCGTAAAAGCTGAAAAGCCTGCCGAAAAGAAAACAACAGCTAAAAAATAATCAAAATATTACAAATCATTTGTGCCGACGGATTTTTCCTGTCGGCATTTTTGTTTGCCCGAAAACGCATTACATACAAAATTTTTGTAAAGTCTATTGTTATTGTGACCGTATTTGTGGTATAATCATCTAAATGCGGAATGCCGAAAATTGCCGTTTGAACGGCACAAAATTGTCGGCTGATTTTAATTTTGATTATTACGGAGAATTTTATATGAAAATCGACAACAAAAAGGTAAGAATAATTCTTGCGGTTATTATTGCGGTGAGCCTTGTCATAAGCACGGTTTATATGTTTGCAAAACAGGGCTTTCATGAGGACGAGCTTCTGACCTATAACCTTGCAAATTCCTCAAAACAGCTTAATGTTGACGGAGGTTGGAACAGTCCCGAGGATTTCAACGAGTATCTTGCCGTGTCGCCCGATGACAGATTCGACTATGCTCAGGTATATGAAAATCAGATTATAGATGCGTCGCATCCGCCTCTCTATTACGCACTTGTTCACACGGTCTGTTCGTTTTTTCCGGGCGTGTTCTCAAAATGGCTTGCCTATTCAATAAATGTGCTTGCCATGGCAGGCATTTTGATTATGCTTTATAAAATCGGACGGAAAATCACGGGCAACAATCTTTACGCCTTGATCGGTGTGGGGGCATATGCTCTGAGTATTGCGTGTATTACCACGACAATTTATCTCAGAATGTACGCAACGCTTACCTTTTGGGTGCTTGCGTTCGTTTATATGAGCATAAAGCTCTATGAAAAAAAGAACACCATCGGCATAAAGGACTGCATTCTGCTTGCAGTTACAGTGCTTTGCGGTGTGCTTACCCAGTATTATTTCATCCTCTTTGCAGGACTTACGGGACTTGTTTTCCTTGTGTTCAAAATCAAGGAAAAGTGCGGTAAAGACCTTATTAAGTACATTATTGCGGCTGTTGTCGGTGCAGGACTTGCACTCTGCATTTATCCGTACATAATCTCGAATGTACTCGGCGGCAACCGTGGACTCAGTTCGCTTGATATGTCGGCGCTTGATATGGTTACGGTTGTAACATATGTTTTCTACAAGCTTTGCACCTATGTTCAGATTCTTGCAAAGGATATGTTCATCAATCAGGTTTGGCTGCTCGGACTTTGTACAGCCGCAGTTATCGGATTCGGAATTTATTTCCGTTTTGTGAAAAAGGTAAAAATTCCTAAAAAGGCGATGTTTGCCGTAGTTCCGGCAGTTTGCTATTTCATCGGCATTTCACTTGTTTCACCGTTTAACAGCGACCGCTATGTTATGGCGTCACTTCCGCTGATTGCGATGCTTTTTGCATTCTCGTTCATCAGAATTTTCACACTTTTCAAAAATCAGAAGATACTCCTTGCCGTGCCTGTATGCATTTTGCTTGCGTCAGTCACAGCGTTTGTTACGGTTAAGCCCTATTACACATACGGCAAAACAAATCTCTATAAGCCAAAGACAGACAACTGCATTTTTGTCGGAACTGCAATGCTTGAATGGAACAAGTGTATTGACAAGTTTATGAACTACGACAGCACAATGATTGTTCAGAGTTCAAAGTTCTCTCCGACTCTCGGTGATGAGCTTGAAGAATTTGCCGAAAAACGAGGAGTTATCACCAACGGAAAGGTTTCTTCACTAGCCGAGGCATTTATGTTTAACGGCGACACAAATAAGCAGGAAACCGACAGCATGGAAAAACTCAAAACGGACAAAAAGCTTGCGTCACTTGACGAGGTAACGGTTTATGTTTCCCGCCTTGCAGACAAAGATGATGTGCTTAAATACATAACGGAAAACACAAAATTTAAGAATTATGAGCTTATTCAGGCTGATTACAGCTTTGAAGATTTCTACAACTGGTACGACTATTTTGTTGAAACCGAGTCGTATTGCAATGTTTATCGTTTTTATTAACAGAGGTGTTTAAAATGAATTCGGATAAAATCGATCGCAAAAATTCTATCGGTGTAGCATTTTCGGGCGGCGGACTTCAGGGTATTGCTCACATCGGTGCTGTTCAGGCTCTTTATGAACTCGGAATCCATCCACAGTATGTTTCGGGTACAAGCTCGGGTGCGGCAATGGCGGCAATCGTTGCAATGGGCTGTGATTCCGATGAAATGAAAAGAGTTGCAAAAAAGCATTGGAAAACTCTTGCCGAAATCGACAACGGCCTTATTTTCAAATCTCTTGCACAGCTTATTCTAAATAAAAAGATTCAGAAAGACGGCATCAAGTCGGGTGAACTGATTGAAGATGTTATCCGTGACATTATGAATGAAAAAGGTATAACAGGCTTTGAAAATCTTCCGATTAACCTTTCAATCTGTACGGTTGACACGCTTACAACCGATGAATGTATTTTTACAACCAAGGAAGAAAATCTTGAAAACGAGCATATTCACTACATAACAGGCGCTCCGCTTGAAACTGCTGTTCGTGCAAGTATGTCGTTCCCTGCAATTTACACAACCTGTCCTTATGACAAGTACAACTTTATTGACGGCGGTTCAAAGGACAATTTGCCCGTAAAAATTCTGCGTGATATGGGCATCGGCAAGGTTCTTGCAATCGGCTTTGATATTATGACCTACAATCCCGATGCAGGCCTTGGCGGTCTTATTAAGGTTATTTGGCGTGCGCTTGATGTTTATTCAATTGACGGCACAAGAGAGTCAAAGAAAATGGCTGACCTCGCAATTGATATCAAGAACGAAAACACACAGCTTTTCTCAATGGACAGTGTTGACGAAACCATTCAGGAGGGCTACGATGCGATTATGGCTCACAAGGACAAAATTTTAAAGGTTTTCGGTGAGCAAAACAGTGCGGAATAATTAAGATTAAAGAGGACTTCTTTTTTGAGAAGTCCTTTTGATGTAGATGAAACGAGGATTTTATGTTAAAAATTTTGAATAAAACCCGAAAGGTATCGGGCAAAATGTCCGTACCAAAACAAATTATGACAACATTCTTTGCTCTGCTTTTTGGCGGTGGCATGGGAATTGTCGCAAAGTTTCTTGATTTGAACAGACTGCCGAGCTTTCTCGATTGGCTTGATTTGTCAAACTTTTTGGGCAGAACGGCACCGTGGATTTTTATTGCCGTGTGCCTTGCCGTATTCAGCAAATCACCCTTAAAAGCAGGAATTAATGTTTTTGCGTTTTTTGTGGGAATGTTAATAGGGTACTATGTGTGGACAAGTGTTTTTGCAGGCTTTTATCCCGATATTCCGTACCTTATGAGGTGGCTGATTCTTGCTGTTGTATCGCCGTTTTTGGCATTTCTGATCTGGTATGCAAGGGGACGGGGTGCGCTTGCAATCGGAATTTCTTCCGTACTCATAGCAATATTCTGTTGCTTTGCATTTAATCTTAACTTTGCCGATTTCAGAATTCTGTACTTCCCCGAATTTATACTTTGGCTTGCAAGCATCGGAATTTTGTTCAAGGATGTAAAACAGAGTGCATTTTCTCTGCTGATTTCAATTCCCGTTGCCCTTTCGCTTGAATACACGGGACTTCTCGGAATTATCGGCATTGGTTGATATTTTTAAATCTCTGTTGTATAATCTAAGTGCAGATTATTTGCATCTCTAAAGTGATGTAAATAATCATAGAAATTCAAAATGAGAAAAATGTAAGAAATTTGCAGGAGGGTGATTTTTGTGGATATCAGCGTTGGCGACAGAGTTGAGATGAAAAAACAGCACCCATGCGGCTGCAAAACCTTTGAAATTCTGCGTGTGGGAATGGATTTTAAGATAAAATGCGAAAAATGCGGCAGAGAGGTTATGGCGCCCCGTGCAAAGATTGAAAAAAATATTAAAAAAATTTTGACGGAGTAAGATATATATGTTTGAAAAAATCGAAATATTTGACAAAAGGTACTCCGAGCTTTCCGAAAGGCTCTACCAGCCGTCAGTAGCGGGCAATCCCGAGGAATATCAGAAAATTATGAAGGAAATCAAGTCGATTGAGGAAATCGTTTTGACCTATCGTAAATACAAAGAGGCTGTTCAGACCGAAAAAGACAGCCTTGAAATTCTTGAGGAAACAAGCGACAAAGAGCTTAAAGAGCTTGCTCAGATTGAGCTTGACGAGGCTAAGAATAATATCAAAAATCTTGCGGAAGATTTGAAAATTCTGCTTTTGCCGAAGGATCCGAACGATGAACGAAATGTTATTGTTGAAATCCGTGGCGGTGCAGGCGGTGAGGAATCGGCTCTGTTCAGTGCGGTTCTGTTCAGAATGTACTCGATGTATGCCGAAAAAAAGGGCTTTAAAATCGAGATTATCAATGCCAATGAAACCGAAATCGGCGGTTACAAGGAAATTTCCTTTATGATTGAGGGCGAGGGTGCATACTCACGCTTTAAGTACGAAAGCGGTGTTCACCGTGTTCAGCGAGTACCCGAAACCGAAAGTCAGGGCAGAGTTCACACATCGACAACAACCGTTGCGGTTTTGCCCGAGGCAGAAGATGTTGAGCTTGAAATTGATCCGAATGACCTCAAAATTGACACCTTCCGTTCAAGCGGTGCAGGCGGTCAGCATATCAACAAAACAAGTTCCGCAATCCGAATCACTCACTTGCCCACAGGTATGGTAGTTGAGTGTCAGGACGAGAGAAGTCAGTACAAGAACAAGGACAAGGCTCTTAAAGTTCTCAAAAGCCGGCTTCTCAAGGAAAAACAGGAAAAACAGGCGAGTGAAATTGCCGAAAACAGAAAAATGCAGGTAGGTACGGGCGACCGCAGTGAGCGAATCCGCACATATAACTATCCGCAGGGCAGAGTAACCGACCACAGAATCGGTCTTACTCTCTACAAGCTTGAAGAAATTCTCAACGGCAGCCTTGACGAAGTGATTGACGCACTTGTTGCCGCTGACAGAGCCGAAAAGCTCAAAGAAAGTATGGAAAAATAATCCGGTGATAATTGTGAAAACATTGTTGTTAAAAAATACAGAGGAAGATATAAAAACCGCCGCAGAGCTGCTTAAAAACGGCGGTGTTGTAGGAATCCCGACCGAAACAGTTTACGGACTTGCGGCTGACGCACTCAACCCCGAGGCCGTAAAGAAGATTTTTAAAGCAAAGGGCAGACCCGGGGATAATCCGCTGATTGTCCACATCTGCGATTTTTCCGATATTGAAAGACTTAACCTTGTGACGAAAATTCCCGATACGGCAAAAAAACTTGCCGATGCGTTCTGGCCCGGACCGCTCACAATGATTATGAAAAAGTCGGATGTTATTCCGAATGAAGTTTCGGCAGGACTTGACACGGTTGCAATCCGTTTTCCAAGCCACAAAACCGCACAGGCGATTATCCGTGAATCGGGTACGGTTCTTGCCGCACCTTCGGCAAATATTTCGGGCTCACCCAGTCCGACAACCGCACAGCATGTTATGAACGATATGGACGGCAAAATCGACGCTGTTCTTGACGGCGGTGCAAGTGAGGTAGGTCTTGAAAGCACGGTAATCACTCTTGCGGGAGATGTTCCGAGGGTACTTCGCCCGGGCGGAATTACGGTTGAAATGCTTGAAAGCGTTCTCGGCAAGGTTGAAGTTGATGATGCGGTTTTGCACAAACTTGCAGACAATGTTAAGGTTGCAAGCCCCGGTATGAAGTACAAGCACTATGCGCCAAGGGCGAGAGTAATACTTCTTAATTGCAACGATGAGCAATATATTGATTATGTAAACAAAAAGGCGGCAAAGGGAGTTGCGGCACTCTGTTGCGACGAGGATATTCCGCTTTTGAAAACTCCTGTTTTCTCTCTCGGAAAACGAAACGACTATACAAGACAGGCTCACACGCTTTTTGACGAGCTTCGCAGAATTGATGAGGACGACAGCATTAAGGTTGTATATTCAAGACTGCCAAAAACGAACGGCGTCGGAATGGCTGTTTACAACCGACTTATAAGAGCGGCAGGCTTTGAGGTGATTGACCTTGAAAAGAATTAAAATTGTCGGTCTTACGGGACAGAGCGGTGCGGGAAAAAGCACGGTTTCGGCATATTTTGCCAAAAACGGAATGTGCGTTATAAATGCTGACGAGATTGTAAAAAATCTTTACACTCCCGATTCCGTATGCTTAAAGGCTGTTTCGGGTGTTTTCGGTCAGGATATTATCCTTTCTGACGGCAACATTGACAGACCGTTGCTTGCCAAAAGGGCATTTTCAAGCAAAGAAAACACACATTTGCTCAATTCAATTGTTCATCCGTTTGTTACATATGAATTTATGCAGATGGCGAAACAGGCTCAGACAGACGGCAAAAGCGTTGTGATTTATGACGCTCCTCAGCTTTTTGAAAGCGGTGCCGATATGTTTTGCGACCTTATTGTAAGCGTTACCGCAAAAAAGGAAATAAGGCTTGAGCGAATCTGCAAAAGAGATAACATTGACATTTCCCGTGCAGAGCTAAGAATGTCTGCACAGCTTGACGAGGAATTTTTCAGAAGTCACAGCGACATTGTCATTGAAAACAATTTTTCGATAGAGCAAGTCGAGCTTGCCGCACAAAAGGCGGCAGAGGCTATTAACAACCTGATGAGGTGATAGGATGCCCCAATCAAGGCGATATAAAAAGAAAAAAAGTGCAGGAAAGGCGATTTTGGCATGGATAATTGTGCTTGCAATTCTTGCGGCGGCAGTATTTGTGTTTGTTTCGGTCTTTTACGAGGACACAAAGAAAAAGCTTGATGAGATGAATTATCCACGCACCTACAGCACATATGTTGAAAAAGCCGCCAAGGATTATGAACTTGATCCTGCGTTGATATATGCCGTAATCCACACGGAAAGCGGCTTTGACCCGAAAGCCGAATCGGGCGTCGGAGCAAAGGGTGTTATGCAGATGATGCCCTCGTCCTTTGAGTGGCTGCAGGAGCAAAGAGGTTGTGCGGGACAGTACACCGAGGATGACCTGTTTGACCCCGAAATCTGTATTGATTACGGAAGTTATCTTTTAAAATATTTTTACGATTATTACGGCACGGAACGCTCGGCAATTGCCGCATATAATGCCGGCTTTGTTGTAAGCGACTGGCTCAACGATACTAATTACAGTTCGGACGGAAAAAATCTTGATTCCATTCCGTATCCCGAAACAGAGAATTATGTTGACAAGGTTGAAAGTGCCAAGGAAATGTATATAAAACTTTATTATTCACAATCTAATTAAGTACAGAGATGTTCCGATGCCTTTGGCGGCGGATTTCAAAATAAAATGGTTTTGCCGTGTTTTACGGCACAGAAAGGACGGTTATTATGGCTGAAGAAAAGTCAAAGACAACTTTATTAAAGGAAAAAATTATGATGACCGAACCGAAGGGCGTTAAGGCTCTTTCGGAGGAAGAAATTAAAAAGGCAGACAGCTTTTGCGATGGTTACAAAAAGTTTCTTGATAACTCACCCGTTGAGCGTGAGGCTGTTCGCTATACTGTTGAGCTTGCCAAAAAAGCAGGTTTTGCAGAGTATGAGCAGGACAAAGAATATAAGGCCGGCGACAGGCTTTATTATGTAAACCGTGACAAGGCTGTTGCTCTTGCCGTAATCGGTAAAAACGGTGTTAAGAACGGTGCAAGGCTTGCAATTGCTCATATTGATTCCCCGAGAGTTGACCTCAAACCGAATCCTCTTTTTGAGGCAAACAATCTTGCTTTCTTTAAGACTCATTACTACGGCGGTCTTAAAAAATATCAGTGGACAACAATTCCGCTTTCACTTCACGGTTCGGTTGTAAAGCTTGACGGTACAAGAGTTGACATCTGCTGGGGCGATGATGAGAACGAAAGCTGTTTCTGCATTACAGACCTTCTTCCGCACCTTGCAAGGGAGCAGGCGTCAAAGCCAATGGCAAAGGCAATTGAGGGTGAAAACCTCAATGTTATCCTTGGCTCTCGTCCGTATGATGCAGACAGCGAGGAGAAGGACCTTGTAAAGCTTAATGTAATGGCTATTCTCAATGAAAAGTATGGCATTTGCGAGGGCGACTTCCTTTCGGCTGAGCTCTGCCTTATCCCGTCTTTCAAGTCAAGAGATATCGGTTTTGACAGAAGCATGATCGGCGGTTACGGCCATGATGATAAGGTTTGTGCTTATCCGGCTGTTATGGCGGCTCTTGATGTTGAAATGCCCGAGCAGACTTGTATCACATATCTTACAGACAAAGAAGAAACAGGCAGTGACGGCAACACAGGTATGCAGAGCGACTTCCTCCGCTTCTTCATCTATGACCTTGCAAAGCAGGACGGTGTTGACGGCTACCGTGTTCTTTCGAAAAGCACCTGTCTTTCTGCCGATGTAAATGCCGCATTTGATCCGACTTATGCGTCTGCATATGAGGCTAACAACTGCTCATACATTAACAACGGTGTAATTATTTCAAAATACACAGGTCACGGCGGAAAGTATGACACATCAGATGCGTCTGCCGAATATATGGGAAAAATCAGAGCTATGCTTGAGAATAACGATATTCTCTGGCAGGTCGGTGAGCTCGGCAAGGTTGACGGCGGCGGCGGCGGAACAATCGCAAAGTATGTTGCCAATATGAATGTCGATGTTGTTGATCTCGGCGTTCCCGTGCTTTCAATGCATGCTCCGTTTGAAATTGTTTCCAAGACAGATGTTTATATGGCATACAGAGCATTTTTCACTTTTTTTGATACAAAAGATTAATTTCGGAAAAAATACAAAAAACACTTGATTTTTGCACCGAGTTGTGATATCATACTAATTGCGGCTGATAAAAAGCCGCATATGCGCCGGTAGCTCAGCTGGATAGAGTGTCTGACTACGAATCAGAAGGTCGGGAGTTCGAGTCTCTTCCGGCGCGCCAAGAAAAACGCACTTGTGTAAACAAGTGCGTTTTTCAGTTATATTCGCCTGTCGACGAGTGATATTGCCGTGCAGTGATATTCGGTCATACCGAGTGATATTGCCTGCGGCAGTTTTAAAGCGAATATAATATCACCGAGAGCGAAAGCGAGCGATAACACATTTATATCACGCCGAGTTAAACGAGGCATATCACCGATAACTTTACAGACATTCGGCTTTGTGATATATTGTATTTTGGGTGATGATTGTGTCTGAAAGTATTTTACGGAATAAATCAAAAGAATTTGCAAAACAGATTGTATATATGTGTCGTGATATCAAAGCAAATGCAAGAGAATCGGTTTTAACTAATCAACTTTTGCGTTCGGGAACAAGTATAGGTGCAAATATTCACGAAGCACAATATGCGCAGGGTAAAAAGGATTTTATCTCCAAGTTGGAAATAGCACAAAAAGAGTGCTTTGAAACTGAATATTGGCTGGAACTTCTTTTTGAAACAGGATATATATCCGAAACCGTATATAAGCCATTGCAAAATCAGTGCGGCACAATCAGGAGAATGCTGATTTCATCGATCAATACAGTAAAGAAAAACGATAAATGAAACATATAAACATTCTAACGCCGTAAGCGTTTCTGATGATTAAGTTTATCTAATCCTTTACACCTTAAAACTCAGACCTTATCCTTGTACAATAAACACTGTCTTTCAAAGAATGTGAGTTAAATTTTGTGCAAAGTATGCATAAAATGAAAATTATTGTGTACAATGGCTTAAAAAAATAGATTATAAAGGCTATTTTCAGCATTTCTACTCTTTGAATTTGGAGCAATTTGTGATAGAATGTACATAAAGTGGTTACAAATAGGTAACAATCACTTTGAATTCAAAAAAAGGAGTGTTTCTTTGCGAAATGTTTTAAAAAGTGTTTTTAGCAAAAAGGTTTCTGCGGCAGTTCTCACGGCTGTAATGCTGTTTGTGTCGGTTTTCTCAATGTCGATGATTGCGAGTGCGGCATCGTTCTCACCGAGACTGTCTGCCCCGAGTTTAAGTAACAAATATTATTACAGTGATTTAAATGCTTTTTATAAGTACGGTTACGGTATGCCGAACTGTACAGCATATGCCTACGGCAGAGCTTATGAGATTCTCGGTTCTGAGCCAAAGCTTTCATGGAACAATGCCGAGCAGTGGTACGGCTACAACAAGGCTAACGGCTACTATAAGTACGGCCAGACCCCGAAGGTCGGCGCAATTGCCTGCTGGTCATATAACGGTGGCGGCGGTCATGTTGCTGTTGTAGAAAAGGTTGAAAACGGTCAGATTACATTTTCTAACTCTGCATGGAGCGGTAAGAGATTCTACCTTTCCTATGCAAGCACATCCGACAAGAATGCCGGCGGTAACAGCTGGTGGAATTTTCAGGGCTACATTTACCTTGGCGATTTCAGCGGCAGTACAAGCACTACTCAGGCTACAACCAAAAAGGTAACTTACACAACAGGTACATATAAAACAGATGTTGACGATTATCTCAACATGAGAAGCGGTGCGGGTACAAGCTATTCATATGTAACATCTGTTCCGGGCAATGTTACTCTTAATGTAACAAAGGTTTCAACAGCCGGCGGTTACACATGGGGTTACACCTCGTACAACGGCAAGACAGGTTGGGTTGCTCTTGATTTTTGTGCTTTTGTTTCTTCATCAACGGTACAGCCAACAACAGCAAAACCTACTGTACAGCCTACCACAGCCAAAGCCACGGTTCAGCCGACTACTGCAAAGGCAACTGTTCAGCCGACAACAGCCAAGGCTACACAGCCTGCAACAGTACAGCCTACTACGGTACAGGCAACAACAGCTCCTGTAACTACACAGCCGAGCAATGACAACAACAATGATACTCCGTATATGATCGGCGATGTAAACCTTGACGGTCATGTTGATGTTCTTGACGCAACTGAAATCAGCAAGTACATTGTTTCAATTTCAACACTTTCTGATGTTCAGAGAGAACTTGCGGATTACAACCATGACGGTGAAATCAATATCGTGGATGCCACAGAAGTCCAGAAACTTGTTGTCGGTAACAACTGATAACAACAAAACAAAATCAAAACACGCTTTGCATTTTGCAGAGCGTGTTTTTTGTTTGGAACTTTTATAACAAAGAGGGGTATGCGAGGATGCATACCATTTTTGAGGTTAATAAGTTTAATATTTAAGCATTATGTCAACGAAAAATTCACCGCTATTGTTGCCTGCATCAAAAATTCCGTCATAGACTTCGGTTATGCTCTTCATGGAGTGAAGTCCGATGCCCTTGCCCTGATGCTTTGTGGACGAATAAGTTTCGCCGTCCATTTCCAAAGGCTTGCCGTAGTTGTTTGTTGAAACAATGTACAAACAGTCGCCTTTTATTTCGGAAGTCAGGTTAAAATATCTTTTGCCTTCGTCTACGGTACAGCAACCGTCAATTGCGTTTTCGAGTATGTTGCCGAAAATACTGCAGAGGTCAACATCAAGAATTCTCGATTTGTCGGGCAAATCAATCCGCCAGTTGATGTCAACATTGTTCTCAATCGCCTGTTGACGGTAGTGATTGAACAAAGCATTGAGTGCGTCACTTTTGCAGATTCGCACAGGTGCTGTTACAGTCAGCGAATTTTCATACTGGGCAATGTAGTCTTTCAGCGCCGAAAGATTTCCTTCATCTGCAAGTCGACTCATAACATGAACCGAATGTTTAAAATCATGCCTTGCTTTTGAGGTGTATTTTATGTACGACTGCAACGATTCTGTGTAACTTTTCTGAATTTCAAGAATGTTGTTTCGTTCTGTAAGCTTTGTTTTTTCAATAGTAGTCTTGCTGAAAATGTAGAATAATATGAATACTATAAGATACAATGTAAGCTCAAATATTGTAATGATGAGTCCTTTTGCATAAACCTTTCCAACACGAATATTTGCGTAGGAAATCGGTATGATATAGATGTTTGACACCATAAGTGCAATGGGCAAAATTGAAAACAAATACCACACCTTGCCGATATTTATGTTGTCAATCATCCATGCATAGTATTTTGTAAGCGGAACAAGCGCTCCCATTGCCGCAACCGAAAGCCCCATTTGAATCAGGCTATATGAGGTGTTAACTCCTCGTGAGATTTCTTCCTGAAAAAATGAGTTGATAAAATATGAATACAGCGAAAAGAATGAAATCAAACAGCACACACTTATAAAAACAAACAAACAGCGTGCTGTTCCGGCCTTTGTAACGCTTTTAATAAGGAAGAAAAATATTACAAGGTCGGGGAAGAGAACAAAGTTTAAATTCTGAATGTCAAAAGCCGTCATCACAATTGACGAGAGAGAACCGAGTATGATAAATGAACACAAAAAGAGCGTTACTATCTTTGAAATCGGGTATTTTAATTGATTTTTTAACGGTAAAAGGCAGAATAAACTTAACGGTATTATTATGACAAAGCTGAAAAATGCCTGAAGAAATTTTATGAATGCGTCCATGTTCACCTCCGCTGGTTTTCTCTGATTTTTTTGAACATATATTCACGGATACTCTGTTCAATCCGAGTTTTTTCACGAATTTTAATCGGGAATCTTTCACCGTTGCCTGTAACACATACAGAGCCTTCAATGTCCTTTATGTAATCGGCATTCAGCACGATTCGCCTGTTTACGGGTATGAAACGGGTGTCGTTGTCTGCAAGCTTGAGAAATTCTGCAATGGTCATTCGTGTGCGATATCTAAGTCCCGAAACAACACCTATGTTGATATAATGTGCATCGGATTCAACAGAAACAATTTCCTTAAGCGAAATCAGCGTGTTTCGACGGTCACACATAACTTCAATGTATTTTGAATTATCCGATACATATGACGAGGCATCATCAAGTACCTTGTAAATCTGCTCAGCTTTGTAGGGCTTTGTTATGTAATGAAAAGCGTGAACGGAAAATGCCTGCATCATAAAATCGGGGCTTGTTGTGACAAATACAATAAGAATATCACGGTCTTTTTCACGAAGCTTTTCAGCCACGGCAATGCCGTTCATCTTCTCCATAAAAATATCTACAAAGGCTATTTTGTAGGTGTTTTCCTTGAATGAATTGAAAAAAGCTATTCCGTCAGGAAAACAATCAACCTGCACATTTTGCTTGTGTCCGCCAAAATATGCATTGCAGATTGAGTAGAGAATGTCTGCCTGAGGCTTTTCATCGTCAATAACTGCAATTTTCAAGATATCGCCTCCTTTGAAATAATTTAATTCGGAGCAATGATTAACTGCACTTAGATTATACCATAAATTTGAAAAATATTATATCCGATTGTCATATGTTTTTGCCAAAAGATTGATGTTTGTGCCAACTTGTTGAAATGTTGCATTAAATTGGCTATCATTGAGGTGATAAAAGCGAAACACGAAAATTGCGGTGTTTCCGTAAATCAAAATCGGAAAGTAAAAAATATCGGAAAGAGGTAATCAACTATGAAAAAAATCAAGAAGTTAGCTTTATTGCTTGCAATTTGTATGGTAGGTACAGTAGGTCTTGTAGGTTGCGGTAATGACGGTGACTCGTCAAGCAAAAACGAAAGTTCAGCATCACAGACTGCTGACGACAATGCAAACAGCGCAGATGACAGCGCCGCTGATTCAAAGGACGGCGATTCATCGGCAAGCGTTGTAGGTACTTGGACTGTAACAGCACTTGAAGGTACGGACGGTACAGCCGTTTCAATTGATGACTACGCAACAGCAAACGGTGTTGAACCAGAAACTTTGAAATGTACATACACATTTGCAGATGACGGTACATTCTCAGGCGAAATGAGCGGTGTGACTGTTTCGGGCAACTACACATTTGAGGGTACAGATCTCGTTATGACTGTAGGCGAACAGCAGTTTAACTACACATATGACGCTGACAATGATATGCTCAAATACACAGATCCTAACACAGGCCTTTCAAGCTATTGCGAAAGACAGCAGTAATTGTAATCTAATCCCAATTTCCTAATACTACACTACACAAAACAACCGCTCACCGAAAGGTGGGCGGTTGTTTGCTTTTTGATATGCGGTTGTCGTTCTGTTGTGGCAGATATCATCCGCCTGTACTGATGAATTTTTATGTTTATACACATAGCTTTTTATACAATAAAAGCAGTGTATAATTTGTAGGGGAGAACCGTGTTCTCCCGCAAGTAATCGTACAATTTGTATGTTAAAACAAATTTTGTAAATGTTGCAAACCGGTAGGGGTGTTCATTGGATGCCCGCTTTGATGAATATTTATGTTTATATAATATGTTTTGATATAACATAAACTGTGTATTCAAATTTGCACGCATTGCGTGCAATCGTGTGCAATGCACACGAACGGGCGAACACGGTGTGC
>ULTN01039853.1_pt1 | contig 41302 bp, 39 predicted proteins | sample 1957681 | NCBI WGS metagenome assembly ULTN01 (sample SAMEA4835736, study PRJEB28245) | human gut metagenome | biome: gut microbiome; material: fecal sample | place: Denmark | collected 2008
AAGACCATACTCGGAGGTCTGTTTATATTTGTTCTCGCGTTTGCGGCTTACCTTATCACACATATACTCGGCATCGACGCTTTGAGCGGTGCTCTTATTTGGGTAGCTCTTATAGTAGGCGGCGCGGCAAATATGTTTATAACCGTTAACACGCTTCCCCTTGTGCTTGAAATCGGCGGCATTGACAAAGTAGGCACATACACCGGCTACTACTACACCGCTACATTCTCGGCACAGATAGCTACGCCCATAATCTACGGCATAGTTCGTATGTTTACAGGCACATATCTGTCACTGTTCTATTACTGCCCGATAGCATTTATACTCTCAATACTTTGCATACTTGTTGTAAAGCACGGTGAGGCTATTCCTCAGGAAATCATAGATAAGGTCAAGGAAGAAAACGAAGACTGATTAAATCCGCATATTAAAGCAGCTGTAAAACCTCGGGTTTTACAGCTGCTTTTTTTGTCTAAAAGCTGATTTTAATTTTTGTTCCGACGTTTTCGACGCTTTCAAGATCGATTTTTGCGCCGTGATATATTGCGGCGTGCTTGACTATCGAAAGCCCCAGCCCCGTGCCGCCTATCTCCTTGGAATGGCTTTTATCCACACGGTAAAAGCGCTCAAATACCCTCGGCTGAGAGGATAGAGGGATTCCTATTCCCGTATCTGCAACCGTAATCGTTTTATTCTCTACGGTAATATTGACGCTTCCGCCCGGGCGATTGTATTTGACAGCATTGTCACATAGGTTGTAAACCATCTCGTCAATTATATCATAAACTCCTTTGACGCACGACGATTCGCCGGCAACGCTTATCGTAATATCGTTTTTTGACGCGACGCTTTGCAGGGAATTTGCCGTTTTTCGGGCTATCTCAAGCAAATCAACATCGTTTTTTTCCGCTCCGACAAGTCCCTCATCAAGCTGTGAAATTTTAATGATGTCGCCTACAAGCGTTATAAGTCTTGCGCTCTCGTTATATATGTTCTCCGCAAAATGTCTTACATCCTCGGGCTTTGCTATGCCGTTCATTATTATCTCGGCAAACCCCGAAATCGATGTCAGCGGAGTTTTTAACTCATGCGAGACATTTGCCGTAAATTCGCGACGCAACTGTTCGCCCTTTTCGCGCTCTGTGACGTCGAGAACAACTATTACCGCGCCGACTATTTTTTCGCCGTTGACTACCGGATTTGCAAAAACGCTGTAAATTCTGTCGTGCATTTTCATGGTCAATTCACCGTGTCTGCCCGAAAGTGCGGCATTTACCGCAGCCTCAAACCGCTCGCTTTGATTTATTGTAAAAACATTTTCATGCTTTTTAATATTTTCAACACCGAATATCTGCTTTGCGCTGCGGTTAAACGAAAGTATGCTGTGCTTAAGGTCGATTATTATAAGACCCTCAGACATATTTTCGGTTATCATTTTAAATTCCTGCTGACTGCGTTCAAGCTCTCGAAGCTGCGACTGAATCTGCGAATTCTGACTGCGGATTTTATAGAACAGCAAAGACAGCTCCGAGCCGAAATTACTGTCGTTTGGGTCGTCCAAATTAATGTCGTTGAGTTCTTTTAAGGTTCGCTTTGACACTACTCGCGCCGTAAAAAGCGCGGCGGCAAAGGATATTACCGCGGAAACAAGCACTGCCAAAAGAAAATCCGAGGGCAGCTCCTCCGCGCCGGCGGAGCCGACATCAGCCTTAAAGCGATTATAAAGAACGGCAAGCGACAGCGTAGCACAGCAAATATTTACCGCAAGCGACACAAAAAACACAGAGTGAGAAATTCGTTTTTTCATTCGGTTCAGTCCCCTATTTTATAGCCAATACCTCGGACGGTCTCTATGTATTTCCCCGCTTCGCCGAGTTTTTGGCGAAGGGTTCTGACGTGCACATCCACGGTTCTGCTCTCGCCGTCGAAGTCATATCCCCAAATTTTATTTAGAAGCTTATCCCGCGTGAAAACAGTACCCTTATTTTGCAAAAGCAAACACAAAAGGTCAAATTCCTTCAGCGTCAGCACCACCTTTTCGCCGCCTACTTTGACGGAATACTTAGATGGAATAACGCTGAGGCAGCCGATATTAAGGGTATTGCCGTCATCTTTTTCCGGCTCCTTTGTGCGGCGCAAAAGAGCTTTGACTCTCGCTATCAGCTCCATCATTCCGAAAGGCTTTGTCATATAATCATCCGCGCCCGTATCAAGCCCCACAACCTTATCGTATTCCGAGCCCTTGGCGGTCAGCATCATCACCGGGATGTGCTTCGTTTTTTCGTCGGCTCTCAAATTTTTAAGCATTGTAAGCCCGTCACATTCGGGAAGCATTATATCAAGGATAATGAGATCTGCATCATCTGCCCTAAGCTCTCTGTAAAATTCACTCGGTTTTTCAAACCCGTTTGCCGGAAGTCCCGAATTATTAAGAGTGTATACAAGAAGCTCTCTTATACTCTTATCGTCCTCAACAAGATAAATCATATTTTTCTCCTATCGGCAGATTTTATCTTTGCAGCCTTTTTCGATTCTTAGTATAATCTGTTTTTACATTTGTTGCAAGACTGCCGCCTTATATTTCATTTTATCCGCGAACGGTAAAATTTGTTGTATTGCATATGTAAAATCTCTGTAAAGTTATATTCCGCGTTTTGCGGCACATTTTGCCGTCATATGCCATATTATGTGCTGAGGGAAAATCTCCGCCTTTCAAATATGTGCCTTAAATTCGGTTTATATGTTTATAGTTTCCTTTTATGGGCAAAATTATATTGAGCAAGAGAGCAAAACCCATTATGCCGAAAACAGGTCGGCGCGGCAGCTCAGAGCCGTATTGAATTATGCTTCGCTTGCTTAAGGGAATTAAAACAGGAGAGTGAGGAAATGAATATTAAGCGCGGCGATATTTATTACGCCGATTTAAGCCCCGTGGTAGGCTCGGAGCAAGGCGGAATACGGCCGGTACTTATAGTTCAAAACGACGTAGGCAACAAATACAGCCCCACAGTGATTGCGGCGGCAATAACAAGCCAAAAATACAAAACAAAGCTTCCGACACACATAAGCGTCGATGCGGTAGACTGCGGACTGCAAAAGGATTCCATCGTTTTGCTTGAGCAAGTCAGAACGCTCGACAAAAAGCGTCTTAAAGAGCGTATGGGAAACTTGCCTACGGATGAAATGAACAAGGTAAACAGGGCTCTTTCCGTAAGCTTCGGGCTCGGACAAACGATGCGTTAAGCAAGAAAAAAGTGATTCTCCGCAGAAATGCAGGGAATCACTTAGTCTTAAATGCTTGCTATACCGAATTTAATAAGAAACGGAGATTTTCACTATGATTTTAAGCAGCACCCTCGAAATATTAAAGGAATGTCTGCCGATGGAGGCTACTGCCGTGATGAAATTTAAGGAGGGCGCCGTAAACACAAACGACGCTGTGCTTCGCGGGCTTTATGAGCAGGCAGCATCACAGCACCTTAACCATTACAACACACTTTTGAACATCTTGAACGGGAAGTAAAATATGAATAAAGAGAAGCAAAACAATCAAAACAGAATACTGTTTTTGAGCCTATTGTCTGTTCAGAGGTCGCTCTCGATAAAATATAACGAATGCTCAATGAAATGCGCGGACGAGCCGTTGCGTGAGGACATATTAAATATACTGCGCGAAAACCACGCGATGTATCACACACTTTTCGACGAGAGCCGAAGCAGAGGTTGGGAAACGGAAAGCGCCGCCGAAAGCGATGAGGTCTCGGCGGCGTCGGAATATTTTTCGTATATTAAAGGCTCACTTTGAAAGGCGCTTTTTTATTTGGCGCACATCTCTGCCCTCAAATAAAATCAGCTCGTAATCACCTATAATTCTCGACGTGACTCTTGCACCGTAAAGCCCGGTGAGCTCGTCAAGAGCTGCATTAGAGCTGATTACGGTCGGTCTGCCATAGGAAATACGGCTGTTGATTATATTGTATATCTCGGAGAGGACATATTTTGTGTCAAACTCTGCGCCGAGATCATCCAAAATAAGCAAATCGCAATAGAGAACCGTATCCTCTGTATTGCCGCCTTCTCTGCCAAAGCGCTCCTTTTCGAGCCGCGTAAACAGATTTTGGGCGGAATCATATACTACGCTGAAGCCTTTTTTTATAACCTCGTTGGCTATGGCGAGCGAGAGATGAGTCTTACCGAGACCCGTTTCTCCGTACATAAAAAGGTTCGGTGACTCGGTGCTGAAATCGGCGGCATATTCGCGGCAAAACTCATATACCCCTTTCATTCTTTCACGCGGGGAAATGCCGTTGCCGTAAACCTCGGTAGGATAATATGACAGGCTGAAATCCTCAAAGCTTGAGAGCTTCAGCGGTGTTTTATATGACAGCTCTTCACTTGCAAACTTTTTGAGGAGCTCCGTTCTGCAAGAGCATATCTTACCGTCCGTGTAGCCCTTATCCTTACATATTTCACAGGTATAATGAGGCTTTAGATAATTTTTATCTACCCCCGCGCTCAGAAGCAGGTTTTCACGATCCTTTTGGAGCTGCAAATTAGTCTTCATAAGCTCTTCGACCGTCTTTTTAACGTCGCCGCTTCCGCCGATAACGGCTTTTACGGCTTCAAGCCCGGTTTTGGTCAATTCATCCTCTATCACAAGCAATTCTGGATGGACTTTGGCAAACTCAACGCGTCTTTTTTCCGCATCGGTTTCCGCTTTTATACGGCGTGAGTCAAGAACGGATTTTGTCTTTTCATAAACTTCCTTTGAATACTTCAATCACTTCACGCCTTTCTTTTTATATTTCACGACACCCATTCCTGCGTCGGATATTGCCTCATCTATGCTGAATGACGTCCCTTTTTGCTTTACCGCCTGTTTCTTTTCACGGAAAAGACGTTCGCCGTTTTCCACGTCCTCCGGCGTTTTGTACCCGGCCGTATGCCAATTCAGGAGAATCTTATCCATATAATTAAACGATATTTTACCGGTGCGCTCAGCCATCTCGTCATATGCTCTTGCGATTATCGGAGCTTCAAACCCGAGAGCGCGCCACGACAAAATGTATTCCGTCTGCTTTTGAGTGGGCCGCGGAGTTGACATACCCGTAAGCTCACGCAGAACGGAAAAGGTTTTTTCGGCTTCGGTGCTCTTTTCTATGTAATCGGCGGCAAGCTCCACCGTGTTTATTTCTTTTTCCGCCCAAACCTTGCCGAGCTTTGCAACATAAGCCGTTGACGAGCGCGACTGATGCACACAAAATTCAAGCAGCATAAATATAACTTCGACGCTGAGGCCGTATGTATCATAAAGCATCAAAAGCGTGCTCTGCATATCAAATCCTATTGTTCTGCCGAGAATGCTCTGCGATTCGGACATAAGACGAAGAACGTCCCCGCTTTCCTCCATACGCTTTGAAATTTGCTCGAGCGTGGGCTTTGCAATTTTAATTTCGGGCAGTGGCCGCTTCTCGGGAACGGCAACACACGAAGCCCTATGCTCAGATTTGTTTTGCGCATTTACGCCGCTGTCGACGGGCTTTCTAGACTCAACTGTTTCGGAAGTAAAAGCGTTACCGTTTTTCACAAGCACATTTTCACTTACCCAATATTCAACGGCGTCAAGCGTATCAGCTTTACAGTATCCTATTCTTTTAGACAGCTCCTCGACTGTAAAATCCTCGCCCGGATTGCGCAGTATTAAGAGCAGTACCTTAATTGCGGCAGGCGATGCGAGCTTTAAATATTTATCTGTCAGCACGGACGGAACCGCAAAAACGGAGCCGTACAGCGCAGGGTTTACATTAAACATATCTATGCCTTCAAATCAGATTTTCTTTTTGCAAAATTCGGAAAGACAACACTTATCGCACATCGCACGTCTCGCGGTACAAACCTCTCTGCCGTGCAAAACAACTCTGTGGCAAAAATCATTGCTTTCCTCTGGCGGAAGTATTTTTTTTAATTCAAATTCGACCTTTTTCGGGTCCTTTGTGTTTACAAGCCCTATACGGTTGGATATTCTGATAAGGTGCGTATCCGTGACAACCGCCGGTTTTTTATATACGTCGCCGACTATCAGATTTGCGGTTTTTCTGCCGACTCCGGGAAGCTTTATGAGGTCATCGATATTATCCGGCACCTCGCCGCCGAAATCGGAGCGTATCATACGGCACATACCGATTATATCACGCGCCTTACCATGATAGAAACCGCACGAATGTATAAACTTTTCCACATCCTCCCTGTCCGCCTCGCAAAAAGCGTCAAGGGTGGGATAAGATTCAAATAAAGCGGGAGTTACCAAATTAACTCTCGCGTCGGTACACTGCGCCGAAAGGCGAGTGGCTATTAAAAGCTGAAGCGGCGTTCTCGCCGTAAGAGAACAAATAGCGTCGGGATACTCTTTTTTCAGAGCCTCGACGCACTTTAAAGCAAGTTCTTTTTTATTCACGGTAATACTCCATATCATCTGGCAAGCCGAGCAAATAGTCGGCGGAAACACTGAAATAGCGGCATATCGCCGAAAGATCCTTCAGCGAAGGCTCGGTAACGCCGGTTTCCATAAAGGAAATCTTACGCTGCGAAACCCCTATGGCATTTGCAAGGTCAGTCTGCGTCAGCGGCGGCAATTTAGACTGCCGCAGCAATCTCAGCCTGTCACAAAAAGCCATATACTCATCTCCTACAATAATTTACAAACCCACACCCATTAAATGAACTTAATTTTAGCACAAACCTCTTTTTGAGGCAAGGAGAATTAAGTAAAAATTTAACTAACAAATTTGTGCAAGAATTTGCTTGACACAAAATGTTGTGTAACCGCATTTATAATGGTCAAAATAAAGAATTATATCTATTGTATTGCCCCAAAAATTTTGATATAATATTACAGAAAAAAATAATTTCAGAGCTTTTTCGGAGATATAATTATGAAGAAAAGTTTTACAAAACAACTGATAAGTCTCATTTTGGCGGTCTGTTTTACGCTTGCTTTTCCGGCTTTTTCTTTTGCTGCGGACAGTAATCAAAGCGACGGCGAAGCAAAGAGTGAATCGATTTATAACGAATTCAAAAAGTCCGACGGCGAGCTGATTTGCGTGTCAAAATACGGCGACACCGACAAGTTCCCCGAAAATTCCGCCGAAGCCGTTGCAGCGGCGGCAGAAAAGGGGGCCGACATTGTTTATGTTTCGGTGAAAAAAACCTCCGACGGATACGTGGTGCTTATGGCCGACAGCAATCTCTCGAGAATGTGCGTAGATGAGCTCGGCAATACCGTAAACAAGGACATCGGCGACGTGGGATATCACGAGCTTTCGACATACCATCTGAGAGCAGGCACGGGCAGCCTGCACGAGCCGATAACATCCTGCAAAATACCGACCCTCGCCGAAACCATACAGTATCTCGGCGGCAACGCAATGCTGATGATTGCGGACGGCTGGGAATACAGAGATGAGATTTACGACATACTCGCAAGCGAAAACGCGCTTTCAAATTCAATAATTTTAGCTACGGGCGACAAAAAGGAAATCTCCTCTTGGCTTGCCTCAAAAACCGTCATGCCGCTCGTAATATCCTCAAGTGCAAAAAACGGCAATGCCAAAAGTTATGTTTCAAAGACGCTTTCGGCAGGCTGCATAGGCACGCTTCTCTCAGCTAAAAATCCGTACAACTCCGTATTCAAAGACGGAGTTCAATCCAAATTCAAAGACGCCGGAAGAGCTGTTATCGATATGACAAACAGCGATATTTGCGGCGGCAGAGAAGATAATCCTACCGGGTGGAACGATATAACGAAACGCGGGTTCTCGGTAATTATCACAAACGATATTGAGGGATTTAATGCATATCGCGCAAGGGTGAAGAGCTATAAAACGAGTCTCACATCGGATCTTGAAAAAGCTCAGGCGACAGACACTGCACTTTGCAGCACATCAACAGCAAACAAGCTTAAAAAGACTATTACGGAAGCTAAGAGCACACTTTCATCGTCGATGTCGGAGTCGGAGCTTATGGAGGCCGATTATTCGCTCAGGCTTGCGATGGAAGCACTTGCCGACCGCACCGAAAACGACAACGGAAAAACAGTAACTCCCGGCAGAATTACTGCGGTAGTGCTTGTTGTAATAGCACTTATCATATTTGAAATCGTATTTGACACGCTCCGCCGCAAAAAGGTGAGTAAGCGTCGCACCGAAAACGGAAGAGCTCATTCCTCCGGAAAAAAATAAAATATTACAATATAGTAAAGGATGCCTATCACAATGACAGGCATCCTTTATTTTTTACGTTTCGCTTTACCAGCCCTCACCCTCGTCGAGCAATACAGCCTCGGCGCAGCGGATACCGTCAACGCCGGCAGACACAATTCCGCCTGCATATCCCGCACCCTCGCCACATGGGTAAAGGCCTCGCACATTCGACTGGAAAAGCTCGTCTCGGATGATGCGCACGGGAGATGAGCTTCGCGTTTCGGGTGCTGTGAAAAGAGCATCATTTGAAGCAAAGCCCGGAAGCATTTTGTCCATTTTCGGCAGTGCTTCGAGTATTGTTTCCGTAACCTTAGCAGGGAGCAGCGAGCGCAGATTGGTAAGCCTTACTCCCGTAGGACACGTCGGCTTTACGCTGCCGAGCGAAGAAGATGCGAGATTGTTCATAAAATCTCCGACCTTCTGTGCAGGAGCGGTGTAATCGCTGCCGCCCATTTTAAATGCGTGACGCTCTATTTCGCGCTGCATATACATTCCCGAAAGCACGTCCGAACTCGGAAAAAGCTCCGGCTCTATACCGACAAGCAATGCTGAATCGGCATTTTCGCCGTCTCGCGCATATTCACTCATTCCGTTTACAACAACTCCGCCCTCTTCGCTTGACGCGCAAACCACGGTTCCGCCGGGACACATACAAAACGTATATGCGCCCCTGCCGCCCTGCGGGTGACAGGCAAGCTTGTAATTTGCGGCATTGAGCTTTGGGTGCGAAGCGAATTTACCGTACTGGGTTTTATTTATCATTTCCTGCCTATGCTCTATTCTCACTCCGACCGAAAACGGTTTTTGCATCATATCAACGCCTTTTAAGCGAAGCATTTCGAGCGTATCACGAGCCGAATGCCCTATCGAGAGGATAACGGTATCGGTTTCAATGTCCTCTTTGCTTCCATCCTTGTGACAAACCGTAATGCCCTGAATGTGACCGTTATAAATTATAAGGTCACAGAGCTTTGTATTGAACATAAACTCTCCGCCGCGTTCCTCTACCGTTTTGCGGATAGCTTTTACAACTCCCGCCAAACGATCCGTGCCTATGTGCGGAGTTGCGGAATACATAATCTCGCTCGGTGCGCCGTGCTCGCAAAATTTTTCAAACACACGGCGGCAACGCTTGTCCTTTATTCCCGTGGTAAGCTTACCGTCCGAAAAAGTGCCTGCACCGCCCTCGCCGAACTGCACATTCGACTCTGGATTTAAAACTCTCGTCCGCCAAAAGCTCTTGACGGAAGCGGTGCGCTCATCCACCGTCTCGCCGCGCTCTATGATAATCGGCGAAAGCCCCGCCTCGGTTAAGGTCAGAGCCGCAAACATACCGGCAGGACCGAAACCGACTATAACCGGTCTCAAGGTACTCTTCCGTTTTACGGGCGGCAATGTATAAACGCTTTTCTCGCTTAACGAAACCCTGTTGCCGGCTTTTGAAGCCACCCTCTTTTCGTCAATATCAAGAGCCACATCGACGCTGAAAATGAATTTAATATCGTCTTTTTTTCGGCAATCCACCGATTTTTTACAGATTGTCAGCTCTCGTATATGCCTCTCACCGATTTTAAGAGCTTTTGCGGCAAGCCTGTAAAGCTCCTTTTCGTCCTCATCGAGAGGCAATTTAAGTTCATTTATTCTTATCATTTATAACTCCTTCAAAACAGATTCCGCTGCAAGGAACGCCGATGACCAGGCCCAACCGAGGTTATATCCTCCGCACGGGCCGTCAACATTGAGCGCCTCTCCGACGGCATACAGATGTTTTACTTTTTTAGATTCGAGAGTGTTCTTGTCAAATTCCGAAAGAGCCGCTCCGCCGTGAGTCACTTGGGCAAAATCAAAGCCGCGAACACCTGTGACGGAAAATTTAAGTGATTTTATCGCGGAAGCAATTTGTAAAGCTTTATCGCTTGACAGGCTTGCGAACGGCTCGTCCTTTTTTACGTTACATTCGCGAAGGACAAAATTTGCGAGTGCTCTCGGTAAAATTCCGCACAGCACATCACCCGACGGTTCACGGAACTTGTGGGATTGCAAAAAAGCTGTAATCTCGTTTTTTGTAAGCGACGGCAAACAATCGAGCGTAGCCGTAGCTTTACTTTTGCCTATAAAGCGCGAGAGCTGCATTATAGGTATACCCGAAAGTCCGTAATCGTTAAATTGAACCTCACCGGACTCAACATATTCTTTTTCGTTTGAAAAAACAGTGCATTTGCAGTATTGCCTCAGCCCCTTGAGTGAAAAGTGCATATCCTTTACACATATTCCGGTAAGTGCCGGAGAGAGCTCTGTCACACATATTCCGAGGGCTTTAAACAACTCAAACGAGCTGCCGTCCGTCCCCTGCTTAGGCGCTGCGGCACCTCCACAGGCAATAACCGCAAAATCAAAGCTCTTATCATTATTTATTACAAATCCGCCTTGTGATTTCTTAATGCTTTTGACAGGTGTGTCTGTAAACACCTTTACACCTGCTCTTTCGGCAGCAGATGAAAGCACACACACCACCGAGGCGGCAGTCTGTGAAATCGGGTATGCTCTGCCCTCCTGCTCACTCATCAAAAGCAAACCCATATCGCGAAAAATCGCTTCTGTTTTCTTCGGAGCATATTTTTCTACCGCCGGGCGCACAAATTCGCATGCCTCAAAGTAATTCTCGGCGACTGCATCAAAATTCAAGATATTACACCTGCCGTTGCCTGTCACAAGTATCTTTTTCAGCACCTTTGGATTTTTCTCAAAAACGGTAACCTCAATATCGGGTCTTTTTTGCTTTAAGGCTACGGCAAACGCCATACCCGAAGCACCGCCTCCTATTACGGCAACGGAAATCATATATTCATCTCCTGCTTTTAAATTACACTTTGCCTAACGTACAGCTCCGGCACAAAGCATTGCAGCGCGGTTTTCCGTCTCTTTATCGCAAAAGCTGTGATAAACTCCAACTTAAACCAATACAATTATATCAGCCGAAGACGATTATTGCACCCCTTTTCTCACAAATTCTTTAAAGACTGTGAAAAAAACGCAAAAACCATCGCATAAAGATAAAGGAACCGTAAAAACAGCTTTACGGTTCCCTTTAAACTCTTAAATTTTACCGCGAACGGATTTCATTATTCGTCAGTCTCAAGTTCAGCCTTACGAACATCCTCAAGAATTGATTTTTTCGTACCTGCGTCGCACTGACGGTAAAGGCCTATCAGGATTTTTTCATCGGATGAAAGCTGTGAAATGACGCTTTCTTTTTTGTGACGCTTTGCATAATCGGTCGCTTGATCGCGCAAGCGATAAATATTGATATCGTCAAGGCTTAAAATATAATCCACGCTGACATTGAAGATTTTTGCAAAGCGCTGAACCGCAAAAATATCTGGTCGATTTCTGCCGGTTTCATACGAAGCATAGGTAGACCTTTCAATTTTCAGTATTTCCGCTATTTGACGCTGAGAATACCCGTTGTAATTACGAATAAGCTTCATTTTTTCTCCCAGCATAATAAGTACCTCCTCGCCTGTATTTTTATACTGTTTATTATATAAAACTATTCGATAATATACGAAAAGTGTTACTTATTAACACAAATATTTTTTAAATTATATGTATATAAGTAACCAAACGTGTATGAAGCTTCGCGAATACATTCGGCACCGCCGAAAAACATCACATCATTTAAGATAATGTATAAAAAGGCCGCTTAAAAGCTTCGGCTCAAACCAAGTCGATTTGGGAGGCATAGTCATAGATTTGTCGGCTATATTCATAAGCTCGTCAAGAGTTGTCGGGAACATGGAGAACGCAAGCTTTTCTTCGCCCGAGTCAACGCGCCGCGAAAGCTCGGAAAGGCCCCTGATGCCGCCGACAAAATCTATTCTCTTATCGGTTCTGGGATCATCAATACCGAGTATAGGTGATATGACATTATCTTGGAGTATTGATACATCAAGACTTTTTACGGCATCCGACGACTCTGTTATTTCAGATTTAGCGAAGAGAGCATACCATTCACCCGACATATACATACCGAAGGAATGCGCCCTTTTAGGACGGTACTCATTTTTCCCATGCTTTTCTATGTCGAATTTATGTCTGAGTTCAAGCAAAAATTCCTCATCGGAAAGTCCGTTTAAATCCTTAATCACTCGGTTGTAATCAAGAATGCGAAGCTCGTCGCTCGGGAAAATTACGGATAAGAAGAAATTAAATTCCTCATCTCCAGTGTAATTCGGATTTTGCTCACGGCGGCGAAGTCCTACCTTAACGGCCGAAGCGGCTCTGTGATGACCGTCCGCAATATAGAGAGACGGTATGTTTTTAAACTGTGCGGTTATAAAATCAATCGTGTCATTGTCAGACACAACCCAGACTCTTTCACGGACATCATCGGACACAAAATCATAAACAGGCTCGCTTTTTTCTTTTACATCTTCAACAGCAGACGAAATCTCGTTATTTTTTCTGTATGTCAGAAATATAGGACCGGTGTTTGCGTCAAGAGTGTCAACGTGCCGTATGCGGTCCGCTTCCTTATCGGCTCTTGTCTTTTCGTGCTTTTTGATGACGTCGTTTATATAATCGTCAATAGCCGTACAGCCTACAATGCCGGTCTGCGTTCTGCCGCGCCAGGTCTGCTCATATATATACAAGCACGGTTTTTCGTCCTGCTTCATAACCTCCGCCGAAACAAGCTTAGACAAATTCTCGCGTGCTTTTTCATAGACACGGTCGTCATAGATGTCAACCGATTTCGGAAGATCTATCTCCGCCTTATCGACATGCAGAAATGAATACGGATTGCCAAAGACCATCCTCCTCGCCTCATCCGAATTCATAACATCATACGGCAAAGCCGCTACCTTGGAAGCGTATTCCGGAGTCGGACGAAGCGCCCTGAACGCTTTCAAAACTGCCATAATATTACCTCGCTTTATTTTTATGAATATGAGTATATACAGTATATATTATAAAAAACGCCAAAAGTCCGAATGACGCACCGAGACAATCCACAAGTATGTCTCTCGGCTGGCACGCTCTGCCGGACACAAAATATTGGTGAAGCTCGTCCGACGAAGCATAAAGTGCCGCGGACAAAAACGAAAGTGCGTGCTGCGATTTTAAAAACACCGACTGCCAGCTGCACGAAAACAAGAAGCAAAGTGCCGCATATTCAAGCGCATGTGCGGTTTTTCGTACGGTATGTTGTGTTAATGTTATATGGAAGAGTTCGGTTATACGGGAAATAACCCCGGAGCTGAGCCCCGATGATTTTGACGAAACCTGAGAAGATAGGCAAAAAATCGTCACCATCAATGCAACTGTGAGCGTCCAAGATATTGCTATACAGATTTTTTGAGATACGCCGTATTTGTTTTTCATTTTGAATACCGTCTCTTACGATTTTTTTGCATTTATGAAACAGACGTTATCCGCAGAGGAATAAAAGTATATTCCGCTTGTCTTTTTGGATGTTACAAAATAGCTGTTCTCATAAAACACGGGCATTATTACCGCCTCGGAAACAAGATAGTTCTCCGCATCGGCAACGGCGGAACGCTCACCATCAAGGCTGCCCGAATTATTTTTAATATTACGGATTTTCTGTGATAAAACATCGGACTCATATCCGAATATATTGTTTTGGTCAAAGCCCTCTATAATTTCGCCCGCAAAAGACGATTTCGCCTTGAACGGGTAAAACGCCACGCTGTAATTGCCGTCGTTTACCGCTGCCTCAAGGTCGGATTCCGAAACGACCTTTACCGTGGAGACGAATTTTACTCCGAGGGTTTTCTGAAGCTTTTGCACCATCTGCTTCACGAACGGCTCATACTGCTCGGTGCAAAGTATTGTAGTTTCGACCGACGATGAGCCGAGTTCCAAAAGCGCGTCGTTGAAATTCTTTTTTGCAAGCGTCTCGTCATAAGACAAAAGCTCTGCGGCATTTCCGTTTCGGTAATCCTCGCCGCCTATCTTACATGACGGCGGCACTATGCCGTCTGCCTTTGAAATATCGCTTTGCGAGTCAAACAGCGACGAAGTATCGCACGAGCGGCAAAATGCAAGCCGCATATTTTTATTGCGGTAATTATTGTCGTTTTGATTGAATATAAAGGAATAGGTTACGTTTTGAACCGCAACCGAATTCAAATCCTTTTTGTTTTCTATTGACGAGAACTGCGATGACGAGAGGAAAGCCACGTCATATGTAACCGAATTCATCTTATCGGCGACTTCCGAATCATCGTTGTTTATATAGAACGTCACGGACGACGGCGAAACCGAGGATTCTCCGTTGTACTCGTTATTTTTAGCTAGCTTTACTGAGGTCTTTTCCGTCCATTTTGACACGTGAAACGGTCCGTTGCACAAAAGATATTTCGCATCAAGCCCGTACTTACCGTTTGTGAGATTGAAAAACTCCTCGTCGCACGGCATGGCACCCGGATTTGTCAGCGCATAAAGGAAGTTGTCGTCGGCGTACGAAAGGTTGAAAACTATTGTAAAATCATCCGGCGTACTTATGCTCTTCACCGCCGAAAACAACGGCGCGTCGGCGGAACCGGTCTGCTCCGAGAGGGTTCTCTCAATACCGAATTTAAAGTCCTCCGCCTTTACGGTTATATCAAACGTATCCTCGTAATTTTCGCCTAGCACAGCCTTGTGCCCCGAAAACATAGCCCAATGCGAATTGTTGCGAAGCTTAAACGTATATGTAAGGCCGTCGTCTGAAATATTCCAATCCGTGGCAACGCCCTTGCCTATGGTGCCGTCCGCCATTATGCGGACAAGCCCCTCGTAGCAGTTTGCCGCAACGAGCTTTTCGGAATTCGAATCCGCTATCTGCGGGTCAAGGCTCGTCGGCTCATCCATTATCGGCATTGAAAAAGCCTCGCCTGACTTCTTTCTGCCGAAACAGCCTGTAAAGGAGGTTGCAATTACACATAACAATATCAAAATTGAAATTATTTTCTTTATCAATTTAAATTACCCCTATAAAGTAATGGTGTTAATCAAATGTCGTTTAAAGTTTATTTCATTTTAACACAAAAGGCTTTTAAAATCCACACATTTGTTATATTGACTCAAGTCTTTATCTCACCTATAATATATTATAAAGAAAAAAGGAGAATGAATTTATGCAGACGTTTGAAATAATATTGTCCGTAATTTCCGGCCTGTCGCTTATATGTGCGCTCGGAGCCTTGATTTTTTCTAAAAGGGCGGCAAAGCAAAGCTCCTCGGAGGATTTTGCCGTATTGAATTCCAAAATATCAGACCTTACAAAGAGTACCTCCGACGAATTTCAGCGCAACCGTATAGAAACGCATCAGAGCCTTGAAAATATGTCGGCAAAGCTTGAGGCGATGACAAAGCTCAGCTATGAAAACCGCGAAAAAATGAACGAGACCATAGCACAGTCGCTCAATATGATACGCGACAAGAGCATAGAGCAAAACGAGCGCCAATCGAAAATAATTGAGACAAGCATTCAGAAAATGCAGGAGAGCAACGAAAAGAAGCTTGACCAAATGCGCATGACCGTTGACGAAAAACTCACCTCAACTCTTACAACACGTCTTGACAGCTCATTTAAGACCGTCTCCGAACAGCTTGAAAAGCTGTATAAATCGCTCGGCGAGATGAAAGAGCTTTCAAACGGCGTCACAAGCAATGTCACTACTCTCAACCGCGTTCTTACAAATGTTAAAGCTCGCGGCACATGGGCAGAGGTTCAGCTCAAGGGAATACTTGACCAGACAATACCCACCATGTACGAAGAGAATGTTGCGACGGGCGAAAAAGCAACCGAGCGCGTTGAATTCGCCGTTAAAATACCGTCGAGCGAAAAGGGTGCTGAGCCGACGCTTCTACCGATAGATTCAAAATTCCCGATGGAGGATTATATACGCCTTTGCGACGCAGCCGACAACGCCGATGCCGCCGCATTGGCCGCCGCCAGAAAGGCACTCGAAGACAGGATACTCGGCGAAGCTAAGGAAATACGCAAATACATAAACGTGCCGAAAACAACACCGTATGCAATTATGTATCTTGCGACCGAGGGACTGTACGCCGAAATTGCGTCTTCGCGTTCGGGACTCCCCGAAAAGCTGCAAAACGAATACAATATTATGATAGCCGGACCAATTACCATAACGGCACTTTTAAACTCGCTGTCGATGGGCTTCAAGACTGTTGCGATAAACGAAAAGGCAAACGAGGTCAGAAAGCTTCTCGCCGCGTGCAAAACACAGTATGATATATTCGGCACGGTGCTGCAAAAAGCAAAGAAAAAGATAGACGACGCAGGACGTTCGCTTGACGATGCACAGCACCGCAATTCCATAATTCAGAAAAAACTTCGCGGCGTTGAAGATATAGAGCGCTCCGAGGCGGAAAATATATTGTCGATAGACCAAGGCTTCGCCGATACCGAGGACGACAATTAAAATAATCGGCAGAAAAAAGCCGGGCTGTAAAGAACAAAAGTCCTTTACAGCCCGGTTCTTTTCATTTAACAATAGATATACTCGACCGAAATCACACTCAGACTTTTTTAGGGCCGTACTGATTATCGGGGGCGCTGCCGGTAAGCATGTATACGAGAATAAATATGTAGCCGACAACCGGGATGAGCCCCATCAATATATACGTGCCGCTCTTGCCTATGTCGTGAAGTCGGCGCACCATAAGAGACAGCGACGGCAGTAACACTGCAAGGCAATACAGCATCATCAAAATATAAAATATCGCGCCGGCACCCATATACGCTATACTCATATCGCCGTAAGCATCATACGCTGCCAGGGAAGAGCCTCCGGAAATCGCAAACAATATGCCCAAAACCATATAAACAATATTATTGAACAGGTAAACCCACCAATATTCGCTTCTTGTAGCTCTGCCGTTGAAATTCACATAGTTTTTAAAAAATAACTTTACCGCCTCGCCGAATCCGATTTTGCGTGTCGGCATATATACGGGCGCGCCGTAAGGCGGTACGCTCTGTCCATTCCCGAAATTCTGCGGTGCTCCGTAAGGCGGTGCGCTCTGCCCACTCCCGAAATTCTGCGGTGCTCCGTAAGGCGGTGCGCTCTGCCCACTCCCGAAATTCTGCGGTGCTCCGTAAGGCGGTGCGCTCTGCCCATTCACGAAATTCTGCGGTGCTCCGTAAGACGGTGCGCTCTGCTGAGGAGCCGAAGCAGGCTCAGCCTTGGCTCCGCAATTAGGGCAATACTGCCCGTTAAAATCCGTTCCACAATTTTTACATATCATAAAAATGCCCCCTGTTATATTATTTGGCATTTCCATTTTATAATATTTTCCACAAAATATCAACTGTTTTTGTAATGTTTTTAGACATTATTGCCGTCCATGGCCGTTTAATTCTTTTTCAATGCAAATTTCGGCTTAGTCTCGTTTAGAACAATGCCGACAAATATAATCACGAAACCGACGGCTGTTTGCAGCGTCGGCCTCTCATGATAAAAAATCATTGAAAAAAGTATTCCGAATACCGACTCCAAGCAAAGTATAAGCGAAGAGCTTGACGCGGTTGTATGCTTTATACCCATATTCATAAATACAAAGCAAAGCGCGGTTACAAATACGGTAACATATACAAGCGATAACACCGAGCCCGTAGATATATGCTTTGGGAAGCTTTCGCTCAAGATAAAGAAAATAAAACAGATAAAAAATGCGGTAAAGAACTGTATAATCGTATGAAGAATAACGTCGAGATCACTGCACCATTTTTCAACCGCCACAATCTGAAGCGCATAAAATATACCGCATATCAGAGTAAATCCCTCACCGAGAAATGAAAATGACATTTTCCCGTCAAGGCAGACAAGGCCTATCCCCGTTATACAAATCGCCGCGGCAATGAAATTATATATGTCGGGACGTTTTTTGCTGACGGCCCAGCTTAAAAACGGCACTATAACGCAATAAACCGTGGTCAAAAACGCATTGGTTCCGGGCGTTGTGTGCTTAAGACCTATTGTTTGGAATATGTACGCAAAGCCCAAAAACGCTCCGGTAATCGCACCTGTCCAAAGGTATTTCAAATTAAACAATTTCCATTTTTTAAAAAATACAATGCTCAAAAGTATTGCCGAGAAAAGGAATCTTACACACAGCAAAAAATACACCGGCAATTCATCCAGAGTGTTTTTTAATATGAAGAAAGAGCTGCCCCATATAACGGCGCTCGAAAAAAGCATAAGCTTCGCGGCAACAGTGCGTTTTGTTTCAGTTTTCATCTAAAAGCTCCGTAAACGTATTTATGTAAAAATCGGCTCGATTTTTAATTTCCGCCATTTGTTTTTCGGCTGAAGCGTCGTATACTCCGACCGTTTTAAATCCGCCGCAGGAAGCGGATTTTATACCTGTCAGGCTGTCCTCAAACACTACCGTATTTTTCGGTACAGCACCTATTTTTTCGCACTCTCTCAAATATATGTCGGGAAATTCCTTGCCTCGCGACACTTCGTCTATTGATGTGGTAGCCTTAAAAAGCCGTAGAATGCCGAGCCTTTCAAGACACGGCATGTAAAGCTCCTCCGAAAGAGCCGTTGCCACGCCGAGCGTTTTACCCATACCGCTCAAGCAGTGCAAAAAATCAGCCGCACCGTTTTTTAGCGGTACGGTAGATTCATATTGATTCTTAGACAAACGAGTCCACATATCTGCAATCTCTTCTTTTTTCACGACGCCTTCAAGCCGAAACCTCTCAACCGTGTATGCGGCTCCGTCGCAAAGGCTCATATGATTCACGTTAAAGAGATAATCCGAGGGTGCTTTGATGTTAAAGTCGCCGAGGACCTTAACGTAAATATCATCCCAAAGTCCCATGGAATCAAGAAGCGTTCCGTCAAGGTCAAAGATATAACCTTCAAAAGAAAATATATCCATCAGTATTTAATCTCCGGTGCAAATTTCCTGCGATAAGTCTTTCTTCGGCGCACCTCAGAGCGGTCTATTGACGTATAGCTGTCGCTGATGCTCCCGTAGGAATCAATCGCATATATTTTTATATTATACACTCCCGGAGCCTTAGAGTAAACAGGAAGTTTGACTTTATCAGCCATAGAGGAGATACCCTTATAAAAATCCGAGAAATAATCGTACCGCGTTCCGTCGCTGTAAAAGACCGCATAGCTGTGAACAAAATCGTCGCTTTCGCCCTTGTCAAAGCATAGATATGTATTCCCGTTTTCATCATATTCCGTATGGCCGTAAGCGTTCGGCATAACGGGTAAGCTGTTATGCTTTCTTTCGGAAATAAAATCGGCTTTCGTGACAGCGTACGGTATTTTGACGCTCATATTCGGTTTTTCCTCCTTGCCGAGTCGGAAATTCATACGCCTTACGGTTATGCTCTCTTCTTCGAAATCAAGCAAATAGCCCATTGGGAACATATATGCGTCCGGCGGCACGGAGCCGTTAACCTTTCCCTTTTCGAGTTCAACATATGACGTAGACTGAGTTCCGAAGGCGGTAAACGCGCCCTGCCAGACACTTCTCTCATCAAGAAGCGAATAGTGGAGATGGCCTGCGAAATTTATCAAATTAGGATATTGAGAAAACAAGTCGAAAAGGCCCTTGTCTCCCCAATCGTCGCTGCCGTACACCGTATTTTCGGCACAATTATGCGTCGTGACAAAAATCGGCCTGTCGCCGCATTCTTTTTTTGCAAGTTCAATTTCGATTTTGAGGTACGGCAAAATTTTTCTGTAGCCGTCGGACATTTTTTCGCAATCGGGCGATACGCCGATAAAGTGAAAGCCGTTTACCGTATAGTGAGTAAACGGCGAAGAACCGATCTTTTTTGTGAAAAGCCGCCTGCAATTTTCCGATGTCCTTAAGCCGTAATAGTCGTGATTGCCCATAATGCTTTGAATAATCGGAATTTTTTCGCCGAAAACGCTCTTGAACGCGGCTTTATATGTATCGTATGCAAAGCCGCTCGCCATATTGCCTATATCCCCTGCAAATATAATCATATTACAGCCCTGTTTTTTGAGTACGGAAAGCGATAAGACAAGATTGTTTCGGAACGTCGTCTCGTTTTTTCTGCGAACAGGGCTGAGCTGGGAATCGGAAATTATGCCGACCCTCAGCCTTTCGTTAATATTAAAGGTTTTTCGTTCAAATTTAAACTCCATTTTTGATTGCCTTTCTTTTTACGACAAGCTCAGATAAATTTTTTCTTTCTTAACGCCGCTGAAATCATAAAAACAAATCGGTATAAGCGAGAGCAAAAAGCCAATCCCGGGAATTACGGTAACAAGAGAGAAAAGACCCGTAACGGTGGAGGCACTCTGTACAGCCGGCAAACCCGCCGCGGACGGCTCGATAAAATGAAACAAAGTAAGTGCCGCAGAAAGTCCTATAAAGCCTACCGCATTGTTGAATTTAGTGACGAAGGAGTTGAACCCCGGAATATTTATTACATAAGTCGCTATATACAATGCCGCCGACATAATAAGGTAACGAGGCGACGCTGCCATCGACATAAGAAGTGCCATCATCATGGGCTTATTTTTGCACGCAGCCTTTATCATGTCTCGAACGGCAATTTTTTCGGTATGAGTGGAAAAACGCTCTTTTGAGTTTTTGAACAGCGTTAAGTAAGCCGCCGATGTTATTATACCCACAAATATCGACATTGCAAAGTAAACATATTTTTCCGGAATAAAAGGCCGGAATATCGTAAGCAATCCCACCGGGAGCAAGCTACCTACCGAACCTACCGTAACGTAGAACGACAGAAGCGAGGCTCTCTCATCACTGTTCGGCGTAGCAACACTCATAAGCCCCATGGCAGGCACATCGGTAAGCGTATATGCCATACCGAAAATTATGTAAGAAACGGCGGCAAATATCATTTTAAACATTGTAGGCGCTCCGGTCAAGGGCATAAACAGTACTATGGTGGTGACAAGCATCAAAAACGAACCTACCAAAACATAAGGCCTCATTTTACCGTATTTCGTGCTTGTTCTGTCTACTGTTACACCCATCATAGGGTCGTTTAAGACATCCCAGGCCCTTGCGACTATCATATGCATCATAACGAAAGCCGACGGAATTATAAGTATGTCGGTAAAAAAACACATAAGGTACTATTGGGTTATGCCGACTACCATATAGCTGCCGACTGCCGCAAATCCGTAGGAGGCTTTTTCCTTTTTAGAGATGTATTTTTCCATATTTTCTCCTTTTTTTGCAATTCATCTTTATTTTTTATTTTATAAAAAAGTTATATTCGTCGAAAACACGTTGTAACAATCAAGACTTCGTTAAATCTTTGTAAACTTGTGTAAAAGCTTTGCTTTGTAACACATTGAATAAGCCGACATAAGATGTTATTGAAGCTATGGTCGGCGGGAACAGAGCATCGGTTTTTCCCGTCGGCTGTAAAAATCGGCGATTTAAAAGCAAAATCACATTCGGTCGCCGAAATAATTACAGGAGGGATTTTTATGGCAGAAACAAAATCATGCTGTAACGACAAGGTATCCGGCAAAATTCGCGAAGCCGTGTGCATAGACACTAACCGAGTTTACGACTCTTGTGCGGATAAGGATTGTCTTGCGGACTTGAGGGTGTATTTTCCGCCACAGTACCAGCAAACAATAGACAGGGCGACTAATGTAAGATGCAGGGGCTGTGAGATACTTAACGTCTTTATCGACGTGGAGAGAGTGCCGTTTAACCGCGGCTTTTACTCGGTTGACATCACATTTTTCTTCAAGGTAACGCTTGACGCATATTCCGTTGCGGCGGCTCCGCCCGAAACGGTGTGCGGATTTACCACATTTTCAAAAAAATGCATACTCTACGGCAGCGAGGGAAAGGTAAGGGTATACTCCTCAGAGTTCCGTGCGGACTCGGGCGACAGGCAAATCATTCCGCAAAATACAAATCCGAGAGCAAAAATACAGGTCGCCGATCCTATTTGCCTTGAAGCAAGGCTCTGCCGCCCGTGCGACTGCTGCGACTGTCTCGGTGACTCGTGCATTCCTGTCCCGTCCTGCGTGAAATGCGCGTTCGGCGACGAATTCCCGGACGATTTCGGCCACCGTCCCGTCGAAAAAGCCGTTGCGGTTACAATAGGTATTTTCACGATAGTTCAGCTTGAGCGCGACGTCCAGATGCTGATACCGGCATACGACTTCTGCATACCCGATAAGGAATGCAGCTGTGACACGGACGATCCGTGCGAGGCCTTCAGGAAAATACAGTTCCCCGTGGACGAATTTTTCCCGCCCAACGAGACTAAGCTTCAGACCGGCGTAAGCACCGCGACTTGCTGCGGATGTGAACGCAGCGAATAGGCAAAACAAAGAAGCCGATCCTGTATGGTTCGGCTTCCTTGACTTTTTAGATTTGTAATGCTAAAATTCCATTGTTATAAATATGATGTATTATGATGTATTTTTCGTGTAAAGAGGGAAAAGCTGTGAACGTATACGATTTTGACAACACCATATATGACGGTGAGAGCGGATTTGACATTTTTATGTTCTATCTTAAAAAGGATCCGAAAGAAATTGCCAAGCTCATACCGCGTTTCGGCGAGGCGTTCATACGCTATAAAAGAGGTGCAATAAAAACCGACGAGGTTATCGAACAATACGGCGATATGCTCACCGACTACTGCGTGAAAATCAAGGACATTCACAAGGACATCACAGAGTTTTGGGACGAGCACGAAAAGAAAATCAAAAACTTCTATGCCAAGATTCAAGCTCCCGACGACGTAATAGTTTCGGCCTGCCCCGAAATCATACTTGGGGAAATATGCAAAAGAATCGGCGTAAAAAACTACATCGGCAGCGTTGTGGATATGGAAAACGGAATCATAGAGCGTGTTTGCTACAAGGAAAACAAGATAGCGGCATTTAAAAGCATTTACGGCGACATGCCTATTGACAGTTTCTACACCGATTCCATGAGCGACAAACCGATGATGGACCTCGCAAATAACGCTTATTTGGTTTCGGGCGACCACATTGAGCTTGTAAAGAATGACGGCGTATGGTTGAGCGAGCCGAAAACGGGCTTGTTCAAATAATAAGTTAAGCAAAAAGCAGTAAATCAGCTTTGATTTACTGCTTTTTATGTTTTTACATTGACACTATATAACGCTTGATTTTTTCGAGATAATCAATATCGACAAGGGCGTCCAGCCGCGTTCCGTTCTCCTTATAGCTTTCGGAATACACGACTCCCGTTTTTCGAATTTCTCCGAGTATATGTCCCTCGCTGAACGGGACTAACAATATCGCCCTCGCCTTGGTTTTCGGCAGCGAGTCCTCAATAACCTCAAGCAGCCTGTCGATCCCCTCGTTTTTAACTGCGCTTATCATAACGGTTTTGCCGATTACCGGCATATCGTATGCGTTTTGGAGCTTGTCGCACTTATTCATTACCGATATAACCGGTATATTATCCGCTCCGAGCTCCTTTAAGACGGACGATGTAACGCTCAGATGCTCGGCACACTCGTCGCTTGACGCATCACAGACATTTAGTATAAGGTCGGCGTTTTTTGCCTCTTCGAGAGTTGATTTGAAAGCGTCGACAAGCTGATGCGGCAAACGCCTTACAAGCCCTACCGTATCAACGAGCATAACCTCTCGCTTTGACGGCAGCGTAAGCCTTCTTGCAGTCGGGTCAAGCGTAGCAAAAAGCTTGTCCTCCGACAGCACGCCCGCACTTGTAAGAGTGTTCATAAGAGTCGATTTTCCGGCATTGGTGTAACCGACTATGGCAACAGTGATTACACCGTCCTTTTTTCGCCTTGAACGAATGAGGTCGCGTCGCTTTTCAACCCTCTTAAGCTCCTCGGACAACGAATGTATCCTGCGTCTTATATGGCGTTTATCGCTCTCGAGCTTGCTCTCGCCCGGACCTCTTGTGCCGATTCCGCCGCCGAGACGCGACATACTCTTGCCTCTGCCCGACAAAAACGGAAGCGAATATTTAAGCTGTGCCAGCTCCACCTGCAATTTACCCTCGCTCGACCTTGCCCTTGCGGCAAAAATATCGAGTATGAGCATGGTTCTGTCAACAACTCTTGTATCGGTTTTTGTCTCTATATTGTTGATTTGCGACGGTGTAAGCTCGCTGTCGGCTATTATAAGGTCTATATCGTTATTTCGACAAAAGGCGGCAACCTCCGCCATTCTTCCGCTGCCGATATATGTTGCCGGCGACGGAGCTTCAAGCTTTTGTATCACCGTTCCGATTATCTCGGCTCCCGCGGTTTCCGAGAGAAGAGCCAATTCCTCCATAGATATCTCAGCGTTGTATTCGCCCGTGTCCACACCTATCAAAAGTGCTCTTTCGGGACTTTGACTGTTTTCATAAAACTCCATAATTCGCCTTTACAGTTTGTTCTGATTTAAAAATGACAGCGCCTTTATAAATCCGGCGTTGCACTTCGCATAATAATACTTATAAGAATCGCAGTAGTAATTTTTGCCTATAATGCCGTTTTCCGAGGATCTGTCGCGGCGGCAGCCGTTGCGGCAAACACAATAGAACGGACACGCTTTGCATTCGTCGGGAACATTTTGCGAATCCTTTATAAATTTAACCGCGGTTTCGCTGTTTCGCATTTCCTCAAACGTATTTTTTCCTATTTCGCCTATCTTATATCCGTCGAGCACATAAAAATCGCACGGGTACACGCTCTTGTCGGCCTCTATAACATACTGAATGTTACAGCAGCCGAACGCGCTGCACATTTCGGGAGGTCTGCCGAGCATCACGGACAGTTGATTGTCTATATGGCGTATGCTTATATAATTTCCCTTCAAAAGGTCGGAAAGCCAAAGATTAAATATCTTTACGAGAAACTCGGCATAGTCCTTGGGCGACAGGCTGTATGCGCTCTCACCGCGTTCCGACGAAAACGGCTCAAGGCACGGAATAAACTGCAAATATCTGAAGCCCTGCTTTTTCAAAAAGTTATATATTTTCTCGGCAGAGCGTGCATTTTTGCCCGTAACGACCGAGAGCACATTATACGCCGCCCCTTGACGATCCAAAGCATCCGCCGCCTTTATTACCCTGTTAAATGTACCCTTGCCGCTCACATCGACGCGGTTGAGGTCATTTATCTGTGCCGGCCCATCAAGCGACAAACCTACAAGATAGTTGTTCTTTTTAAAGAATTTTGCCCAGTCGTCATCTATCAGAAGTCCGTTTGTCTGTATGCTGTGGTGGAATGTGAGCCCTTTTTTTGCATATTTCTTTTCGATTTCCGCAAAGCCTTTATAAAAATCAAGTCCCGCAAGCGTAGGCTCTCCGCCCTGAAACAAAAACGTACAGCTGCCGCTTGCGTATTCCGCGGCACTTTTAATTATCTCCTCGGCGTCCGACAGCGACATCATACCGCAAAAAGCAGTTTCGCGGCAATTTGCCTCATCCTTATAAAAACAGTATTTGCAATTCATATTGCACGCCGAAGAAGCCGGCTTTAAAAGAACACTTACATGTGGCATTTTCTACCTCCGCAGCTTTATGTAATATTTATTATATTAGCACACTCGTCTCGGAAACTCAAATTTTTCTCTTCGGGATGACAACGTGATGACAAAACAATCAGCATGTGATATTATGAAATAAAAATAAAAAAGGAGCTGTAAAATGAGTAGGATTATAAATAAGCTGATTCGTAAAATCAGCGGCAGTGAGCTTGCGCAAAAGCAAAATGCGAGCATAATAAAAAACGGCAAGCCGAATGAGAAAATAATCCCGTTTTTGCGACAGGCAGCGGCGGACGGCTGCGTATTGCTGAAAAACAACGGGGCTTTGCCCATAAACGGCAAGGATAATGTCGCGCTGTTCGGCAGAGTGCAAAACGACAGCTTTTTTGTCGGCAACGGCTCGGGCGGAGACGTATGCGCACCTTATAAAATCAGCTTTGCCGACGGCATAGAAAAAAACGGAAAAATACATATAAATGAAGATCTCAGAAAAATTTATAATGATTGGTGCGGCAAGCGCAAAAACATACCGGATCCGGGGTTTTGGGGACATTGGCCGAGATTTTATCTGGAAATGCCGCTTAAAGACAACATTGTAAAAAGCGCATCCGAAAAGAGCAATAAGGCCGTGGTATTCATAGGCAGAAGCGCCGGAGAGGATCGCGAAAACGTTCTCGAAAAGGGCAGCTATTACCTCACGAGCAGAGAAAAGGAGATGCTTGACCTTGTCACGGCTCATTTTGACGACGTCATTTTGGTTCTCAATATAGGCAGTCTTATTGATTTTGAAGAGATAGATGCATATAAGGATAAAATAGGCTCGATACTTATAGCTTGGCAAGGCGGTATGGAGAGCGGAAACGCGCTTTCCGATATACTCTCCGGTGAAGTCACTCCGAGCGGAAAGCTCAGCGATACAATCGCAAAACGATATGAGGACTACCCGAGCAGCGGCAGCTTCGGCGCAAAGGAATACAACAACTATGTTGAGGACATCTTTGTGGGTTACCGCTATTTTGAAACCTTCGCCCCCGAAAAGGTGCTGTATGAATTCGGATTCGGTCTGTCTTATACAAATTTTAAAATCGAAACGGAAAAAGCGAACTATTCCGAAGGCAAAACAGAATTCAAAGTTAAGGTGACGAATACCGGCTCGGTGCCCGGCAGAGAGACGGTTCAATTTTATGTTTCCGCTCCGAACGGCAAGCTCGGAAAAGCAAAAAAATCACTCGTTGCTTTTCACAAAACAGAGCTTTTGTCCCCCGGCGGCTGTGAAACCTTCGTAACGGTGATTTCAAATGACGGCTTTGCTTCTTACGACGACTCCGGCAAGGCCGGACACAAGAGCTGCTATATACTCGAAAGCGGAATTTACGATTTTTATGTAGGCAACAGCGTGCGAAACTGTGAAAAGGTGTATAGCTTTACACTTGAAAGCACAGTTGTGACCGCCGAGCTATCCGAAGTTATGGCGGTCAGCGAAAACCACGCGTTTGAACGCTTTGCCGCTGTTTGCGACGGCGACAAAATCGCTCTGTCAAAGGAAAAAGTGCCTATTCGCACCGTTAGTCTGAAAAATCGAATACTCTCTTCTCTGCCTGACGGAAAAGAAATCAGCGGTGACAAAGGCTATAAGCTCTCCGATGTAAAGACGGGCAAAGTAAAGCTTCAAGACTTTACAGCTCAACTTTCTCTCGACGAGCTCGAAGCAATCTCACGAGGCGAGGGACCTATGAACAGCTCACTCGGAGCAAAGGGTAACGCGGGTGCTTTCGGCGGCGTTTTAAAGTCGCTCAGGGAAAAGGGAATCCCCCCGATAATCACCACCGACGGTCCGTCCGGAATAAGACTTCTTTCCGCCTGTTCGCTGATGCCCTGCGGTACGGCGATAGCGTGTTCTTGGGACGAAAGTCTCACCGAGGAATTATTCACGGAAATGGGCAAAGAGATGATAAAAAAGGGCAGCGACGTGCTGTTGGCACCGGGTATGAATATACACAGGAACGTGCTGTGCGGCAGAAACTTCGAATACTATTCCGAGGACCCGTACCTCACGGGGAAAACCGCTGCGGCAACGGTCAGGGGCATACAGAAAAACGGCGTTTCGGCGTGTCCGAAGCACTTTGCCGGCAACAATCAGGAATATAACCGCAATCACACCGACGACATAGTGTCCGAAAGGGCACTTCGCGAAATCTATCTCAAGGGCTTTGAAATATGCGTTAAGGAGTCGTCTCCGCACTGCATTATGACAAGCTACAACAAGATAAACGGCGTTTGGAGCCACTACAATTATGAGCTTTGTACCACCGTTTTGCGTGACGAATGGCACTTCGGCGGTATGGTTATGACAGACTGGTGGATGCGCTACGCTCCGTCACCCGAATTTCCGCAGCTGAGAGACAATGCATATCGCGTCAGAGCGCAGGTTGACGTGCTTATGCCCGGATTTAAAACCGCGGTCAGCAAGAGCGGCGGAAACGACGGCTCTCTGCTTGAAACATACGGTCAAAAGGACGGAATAGCCTTAGGAGAACTGCAGAGAACCGCAAACAACGTTCTCCGCTTTATCCTCTCAACCGACAAAAAGCTAAACTGAATAAAAGCCGTATAACATATAAAAAGACTGCCTTTATGCCGTGTGACGTACGTAATCACATTTGATAAATGCAGTCTTTTTTATTTATTCGCCGAGTCCTTTATGAGATATAATACCTTGCCTGCGCATTCCAAAGCTCGCTGTATTTGCCGCCTGCACTCAATACTGATACACGGCATTCATTATCCGATTTGAAAAGCCCGTTATAATGCCGAAATAAAAAATGAAATCCGAAACAGACTGCATCTGTCGGCGGTCCGTTACGTAAGCTTATTCATATCATCCGGCATGGGTGCGGTAAATTCCATAATTTGCTCGGTAACGGGGTGTGTAAAGCGGACAAAACAGCAATGCAGAGCCTGATGGCTGAGTCTTTTATCCGTACTGCCGTACATATCGTCGCCCACAAGCGGCGCTCCGAGGCTTTTAAAATGGACACGTATCTGATGAGTTCTGCCCGTTTCGAGATGTATTCTCAAAAGCGTACAGCCGTCCTTTACCTTTAACGATTTCCAATGCGTAACGGCTCTTTCGCCGCCCACGCCGACATCGCGCAAGGTCTTCATGGGGTCGGGTCTTATAATAGGCTTATCTATAACGCCATCGCCGTAAAATTCGCCGCCGGCAACAGCTAAATACTCCTTATATATTTTACCGCTCAGCTTTGCCGCAGAAAATTTATTGAGAGCGCACACCACTATGCCCGACGTCCCCTTATCAAGTCTGCCGACAGAGCGGAATACGCACTCCTTTCCCTCTTTCATAAGATGAAATGCCACAGCATTTGACAGCGCGTCGCAACGGTGATTGTGCGATTCGTGCATGGCAATATCGGGCTTTTTGTTTATCACGAGTATATCGTCGTCCTCATAAATTATGTCGAGCGGTATATCCGCAGGCTCAGCGGAGGCGGTGCCTTCGTCGGACGGCAAATTCAAAGTCAGCGTATCACCCGAATTTAAAATGTCGATGCTTCTCGCCCCTACTCCGTTTTTCAATATGCCGTTTTCGGTGCGCTTTAAAACGCAGAGCATTCTGTGCGACACGCCCCTGCGCTTTAAATAATCTTTTATTTTGACATTGCCGTTGTCATTGTCAATAAAAAATTCGATTTTGCGACCCATAATTCCACCATCGTTAAAATTCTGTTTTATTGCATTATATCATATAAAGGTGTAAAATAATATCGAAATTTAAAAGGGAGGAATACTATGCAGCTCGTAATAATGATAATTCACGACAGCGACCACATGAATTCCATTCTCGTAAAAATGATGGAGGCAGGTATCAAGGGCGGCTCGCTTATAGATTGCGAGGGTGCTCTTCAGGCAATAGGGCGCGCATCCTCGGATCCGCCGCCTGTTTTCGGCTCCCTGCGCGAATATTTAAACCCCGAAAGTGCCGCAAAAAACAAGCTACTTCTCTGCGCTATGAAGGACGAGAAGGTCGCAGTCGCAAAACAGATTGCGAACGAAGTCACCGGCGGGCTCTCAAAGCCCAATACCGGCGTTATGTTTTGCCTGCCGCTGCTGTCGCACGAGGGATTGAAATAATATTGAATCTGATACGGAGGAAAAATTTATGCAGCTTTTGTTTTTTGTACTGAACCGCTCCGAAATGCTTGACGATATACTGACGAGCTTTGCGGATCACGACATACACGGTGCTACCATACTTGACAGCAAGGGTATGGTTCATCTTTTGGCGTCTCACAGCGACGAGGGAGAGGTTCCGTTTTTCGGTGCGATGAGGGCATTTTTAAAGCCTGAACGTGAGAACAGCAATCTTATAATCGCCGCAGTCAACGACGATCACGTTGAAAACGCCGTAAAGGCCATTGAGGATGTTATAGGCGATCTTTCCAAGCCCGATACCGGAGTGGTTTTCACCGTTCCGATAAGTTACGTGAAAGGATTGTATAAGGATGGAAATTAAAACACTTGCCACAGTCGCTTTGATGATGATATCGGGGCTTCTTTTCGGCAGGCTGTGTAAATACATAAAGCTCCCCAACGTAACCGGTTATCTTATAGTCGGGCTTGTTTTCGGCCCGTCGCTGTTTAACATCGTAGACCAAAATATGATAGACGAATTCGCAATAATATCAGATATTGCGCTGTCGTTTATAGCATTTTCCGTCGGTTGCGATTTCAGCCTTGACTATTTTAAAAAGGTAGGCAGCGCACCCATAATAGTTGCTATTTTTGAAGCCATGGGTGCCGTAATACTTCTTACGGTAACGTTGATTATATGCAAGGTTGACTTAAAGCTGTCGATTTTGCTCGGTGCAATTGCCGCCGCAACAGCACCCGCCCAAACAATAATGGTAATAAATCAGTATAAGGCAAAGGGCCCCTTGACATCACTCCTTTTAAGCGTTGTCGCCCTTGACGATGCCGTGGCGCTTATAGGCTTCGGCTTTGCAAGCACAATAGTCACCGCCATGAACGGAAAAGGCGACAGGAGCCTCGTTCTCTCAATACTCGACCCGTTTTATCAAGTGCTGATTTCGGCAGTTATCGGCTTTGTTTTAGCTCTTGTGATGAAGGTTCTTCTGAAGTGGTTTAAAAAGCACTCCAACCGTATTTGCGTTATACTCGGTATGGTGGCGCTTACATATTATCTCGCCACGTTGCTCAAGGGTTCAAGCCTGCTCGCATGTATGTGCCTCGGCGCAGTGCTTACAAACATAATCCACGATTCCGACGACGTTGTAAAAGTCTCGGAGGGCTTCACTCCGCCTATATACATGATGTTCTTTGTAATTTCGGGCGCAGGGTTCGACGTATCGGCACTTAAATCCATCGGCTTTATCGGAATAATCTATGTGGTGGTAAGAGTTATAGGTAAAATGCTCGGCTCATATGTCAGCGGAAAAATTACGCATCAGCCCGAAAAAGTATGCAAATGGTTAGGCCCCACGCTGATGCCGCAGGCAGGTGTTGCGCTCGGTCTTATCGCCGTCGCCTCAAGCATGGTACCCGACTATGCTCCGCAGCTTCGCACGGTAATACTCTGCTCGACGTTTATCTACTCCATCATAGGCCCGGGCGTTGCCAAATTCTCGCTTGTTAAAGCCGGCGAAATAGTTTTGCCCGACAAAAAGCAGAAAAAAGTCGGAGCATAACAAAAGCCTGCATACATATGCAATTATTAAGCGTTCCTTGTTTTACGCAAGGGACGCTTTTCTCGTTATTTTACACAGATTTTGCAAATCTTTTTTTACTGCTTCAAACATTGAAATACACCCCGAACGTGTTATAATTATACATATATTTTTAGTATGTTGTATATAATATTTCGAAAGGTACGTGTTATTTTTGTCACTTGTTGCTATGAAAGAGCTGCTTGCGCGCGCCGAAGAAAAAGGTGTTGCCATAGGTGCCTTTTCCGTAGGCAATATGGAAATGGTAATGGGCGCCGTCAAGGCGGCGGAGGAGCTTAAAGCCCCTATTATTTTGCAGATAGCGGAGGTAAGACTTAAAAGTTCGCCTTTGGAATTGATGGGACCGATGATGATTTCGGCGGCTGAAAATGCCAATGTTGATATTGCGGTGCACCTTGACCACGGATTAAATGTCAAAACGGTTGAACAGGCTCTTGATATAGGCTTTACGTCGGTAATGTTTGACGGCTCGCTTTTACCGCTTGAGGAAAATATTAAAACGGTAAAAGGCGTCGTTGAAACCGCAAAGGAATACGGCGCAACCGTTGAAGCCGAATTGGGAGTTGTCGGCGGAAACGAGGGCGAGGGCAAAAGCCACAAAATTCTTTGCACAAACCCCGATGACGCTAAACGCTTTTGTGATGAAACGGGGGTTGACGCACTTGCCGTGGCAATAGGCAATGCGCACGGAAATTATCCCGTACTTCCCGAGCTTCGCTTTGACGTGCTTGAGGAAATACATAAAAAAGTCAATACACCGCTTGTGCTTCACGGCGGTACGGGTATAAGCGACGAGCAGTTTCAGAGGGCGATTTCACTCGGTGTTCGAAAGATAAATATAGCAACAGCTTCCTTTGACAGCTTGGCATCTTATGCAAAGGCTTATTGTGATAACAAGGAAAAAGCCAATTATTTTGAACTCTCCGCCTGTGAGGTTGAGGGAGTTTATCAAAATGTTAAAAGACATATTAAAGTTTTTAATATGGAATAATTAAGGAGACGATTATGAAATACATAGAATTTGATTCTTCAAAAAAATATGACCTTATTCTTTTGGGCAGAATTGCGGTTGACTTGAATCCCGTCGATTATTACTGCCCTCTTAACGAAAGCACCACCTTTAAGAGATACCTCGGCGGCTCTCCCGCAAATATAGCGGTAGGACTTGCGAGACTCGGTAAAAAATGCGGCTTTTTTGCCCGTGTTTCCGACGACCAGCTCGGCACATTCGTAACCGATTTCTTTGAGAAAGAGGGAATTGACACCTCAAGAGTTAAGAGATGTGAAAACGGTGAGAAAATCGGTCTTACATTTACCGAAATCAAATCCGAAACCGAAAGCTCCATAGTTATGTATCGCAACGATGCGGCCGACTTGAAGTTGGAGGTTTCCGATATTGACGAGGAATACATCAAGCAGGGTAAGGCTCTTTTGATTTCAGGCACCGCTCTTTGCGAAAGCCCGTCAAGAGAGGCGGCGCTCAAGGCTGTTATGCTTGCAAAGAGAAATTGTATTCCGATTATTTTTGATATTGACTACCGTGCATATAATTGGAAAAACGACGATGAAATTTCAATCTATTACTCCGCAGTTGCCCGTGAGGCAGATATTATTCTCGGCTCCCGTGAGGAATACGACCTTACCGAAAAGCTCATAAAGCAGGGTATGTCCGATGAGGAAACCGCTAAATATTGGCATTCGCAAAATGCTAAAATCGTGGTAATCAAGCACGGTAAGGAGGGCTCGACAGCTTATACAAATGACGGCGAAAGCTATAACATTAAGCCGTTCCCCGTTAAACTCCTTAAATCCTTCGGCGGCGGAGACGGTTACGCTTCCGCATTCCTTTACGGACTTTTTGAGGGCTATGATATAATCGACGCTCTTGAATTCGGCTCGGCTTCGGCGGCTATGCTTGTAGCTTCTCACGCTTGCTCACAGGATATGCCCTCTGTCGAAGCGGTCAAGGACTTCATTAAGAAAGAAAAAGAAGAATACGGTGAAATGATTGCAAGGGTGTAAATCACTCCGCTCCCTTTTTGATTTGCAGGAAGGCTCAAAATGAAAAAACTGTTCAAAAACAAGATTTTCAAAGGTGTTGTCGGAACGCTTTTATGTGTTTGTATTTTGCTTTTTGCGGCAGTAATCGGCATTAACGCATATATGATTTCTTTTTCCAAAAAGAATTTTGTTACCGTAGACGAATTAAAAGCGGACAGCTATGATTGTATTTTGGTACTTGGTGCAGGGCTTTGGAGCGGCAAGCCGTCGCCTATGCTAAAGGAAAGACTTGATTTTTCTCTTGAAGCATACAATAAAGGGTGCAGCGACAGATTCCTTGTCTCGGGGGATCACGGCACGAAAAACTATGACGAGGTAAACGCTATGAAGGATTACCTTGTTGAAAACGGTATTTCGGCTGATTGCGTGTATATTGACCATGCAGGCTTTTCAACCTATGAGTCAATGTATCGGGCAAGAGATGTTTTCAAGGTCCAAAAGGTTGCTTATTGTAACGCAAAAATACCATCTTTACAGGGCTGTGTATATTGCAAGACAGCTTGGCATTGAGGCATATGGGCTTGATAGGGAAGAACTAAAATATCCCGTCAAAAATAACATAAGAGAAGCGGCGGCAAGGGTAAAGGATTTCTTTTATTGTATAGCTGAGCCCGAGCCTACCTATCTCGGCGAGGAAATACCGATAAAAACCGCAAGTGCTTCGCTTACGGATGATAAGATAAAAGTTTAATTTATATAAACGAGGGTAATGTATGTACGAAAATCCTAAATTCAACCAAAACAATGAAAAAATCCTCTGCGAGAGAAACGGCAAAAACTCCGATATGCTGATGGATATAAGAGTTAAAATTCTCAAAGCGGGCGAAACCATGACCTTTTGCGAAGCGGAAAATGAAACGGCTCTGCTTTTGATGGCAGGAGATGTCGATTTTGTTTTTGACGAAAAAACCGAAAATGCAAAGAGACGTTCTCCGTTTCTTGACAAGGCAACGGCAATTCATTTTGCAAGGAATAACACAGTAACGGTTAAGGCGAACGAGGAGTCGAGAATTGTAATTGAGCAAACTGATAACTCAAACGATTTCGGCGTTCATTATTATAAAGGCGAGGATATGACAGTTCAGCACTTCGGCGCAGACCAATGGGACGGCACGGCCGACAGACAGGTGCTTACGGTGTTTGACTATGAAAATGCTCCGTATTCAAATCTTGTCTTGGGCGAGGTTTTCCACAAGCCCGGCTGCTGGACGAGCTATCCGCCGCATTATCATCCGCAGCCCGAGGTCTACTACTACGAATTTGATAAGCCGCAGGGCTTCGGCGTCGGCTTTAACGGAGACGATTGCTATAAGGTGGGTGACAAGGGCTGTCTTTGCATAACACCTATGCATACACATCAGCAGGCAGCGGCTCCCGGATATAAAATGTGCTATGTTTGGATGATAAGGCATCTTGACGGCGACCCGTGGAGAAAGACAAGAATAGACGCACCGGAGCACAAATGGCTTTTAGACGATAAATAAGGAGATAAAACTATGGCATATATGACTACCGCGCAGGCTCTCGTAAAATTCCTTGACAATCAATACGTATCGTTTGACGGCAAGGAGACAAAATTCGTTGACGGAATTTTTACGATATTCGGTCACGGAATAGTTTGCGGACTAGGCGAGGCACTTGACTCCGACAGAGGCGGACTCACGGTTTATCAAGGCAAAAACGAGCAGGGCATGGCACACGTTGCCACCGCATTTGCAAAACAGAATAACCGCAGAAAAATAATAGCCTGTTCTTCTTCCATTGGTCCCGGTGCCGCAAATATGATAACTGCCGCCGCAACGGCTACGGTAAACCACATTCCGCTTTTGCTGTTTCCCGCAGATTCCTTTGCGTCACGCCAGCCGGACCCCGTGCTTCAGCAATTTGAGCAGGTAAATTCGCTTGCCACAACGACAAATGACGCTTACAAGGCGGTCACAAGGTATTGGGACAGAATTTCACGTCCGGAGCAGTTGATGTCTGCCATGATAAACGCAATGCGCGTTTTAACCGACACGGCAGAAACGGGCGCCGTATGCATTTCTCTTCCGCAGGACGTCGAGGGTGAAAGCTATGATTTCCCCGACGAATTTCTCGCAAAGAGAGTACATAAAATTACAAGAATCGTCCCCTCTCTCGACGAGGTTAACGATATAGCCGAAATTCTTTTAAACGCCGAAAAACCGCTTGTTATCTGCGGCGGCGGAGTAAGATATTCCGAGGCGGGAGAAGCACTTGAGATGTTCTGCAAATCATTCGGCATTCCCTTTGCCGAAACACAGAGCGGCAAAACCGCCTGTCTCTCAAGCGACCCGCTGAACCTCGGCGGACTCGGAGTCACGGGTAATTCGGCAGGAAACGACATTGCAAAATGCGCCGACGTCATTCTCGGCATAGGCACTCGTTTTTCCGACTTTACCACCGGCTCAAAGAGCCTTTTCAGAAGCGATGCAAAATTTATAACCATTAACACTTCCCGCTTTGACGCGTACAAATTAGGTGCCGTAAAGCTCGTCGCGGACGCAAAGCTCGGAATAATCGCTCTCGGCAAGGCTTTGTCGTCCCACGAATACAGAACAAAATACACCGATGAAATCGCAAAGGCAAAAAAGTGCTGGAACGATGAGATGGAACGCTTTGCAAAATACAGCTACAACGAAAGCTTCACCACACTTATAAAAGCTCAGTACGAACGCTCCGTTCCGGAGTTTGCAGAGAAGTTCGGCACAATAACACAGGTGGCGGCAGTCGAAAAAATACGCGAGATCATTCCCCACGACGCGATTTGCGTAGGCTCCGCAGGTTCTCTGCCGGGAGATCTCCAAAGAATGTGGACCTCGGACAGCAGATATTCCTACAACATGGAATACGGCTACTCCTGTATGGGCTATGAAATCGCGGGCGCATTGGGTTCAAAGCTTGCAGAGCCGCAAAAAGAGGTGTATGCGATGTGCGGCGACGGCAGCTATCTTATGCTGCACTCAGAACTTGTCACATCAATCCAGGAGCATAAAAAAATAAACGTACTGCTGTTTGACAACAGCGGCTTCGGCTGTATAAACAATCTTGAAATGTCAAACGGAATAGGCAATCTCGCAACGGAATTCCGCTTCCGTGACGAAAACGGAGATCTGCTCGGCGACCTTGTTCCTATTGATTTTGCAAAAAGTGCTGAAGGCTACGGAGTTAAAACGTACACGGCAAGAACTCTTGAACAGCTTGAAAATGCACTTCGTGACAGCCTTGATTCTAAGGTTTCGACGCTTATAGACATTAAGGTTTTGCCGAAAACCATGACCGACGGCTATGGCGCATGGTGGAATGTCGGCGTGGCGTCAACCTCCGACAACAAGGCAGTCAACGAGGCTTACAAAAATAAAAAAGAAAACGAAAGTAAAGCGAGGAAATATTGATATGCTTGATAAGAACAAAGTTAAATTAGGTATTGCACCTATCGCTTGGACAAATGACGATATGCCCGATTTAGGCTCGGAAAACACCTTTGAACAGTGTATTTCCGAAATGGCTCTCGCCGGCTTTACCGGCTGCGAAGTCGGCAACAAGTATCCGCGAGACGACATACCCGCACTCAAAAAAGCTCTCTCGCTTCGCAATATGCAAATTTGCAATGCTTGGTTTTCTTCATTTCTTCTTACAAAACCGTATGATGAAGTAGAAAAAGACTTTGTAGACCATATTTCTTTTCTTAAAGAAATGGGTGCAAGGGTTGTCGGCATTTCGGAGCAGAGCCACTCTATACAGGGCACCGATAAGTCGGTTTTCAAAGACAAATATATAATGAACGATGACGAATGGGCTCGTCTTTGCGACGGCGTAAACCGTCTCGGCAAGGTCGCAAAGGATATGGGCATATCCCTTACATATCATCATCATATGGGCACGGTTGTTCAGACCGCCGCCGAAATAGACCGTCTTATGGAAAATACCGACCCCGAGCTTTTCAGTCTTTTATATGATTCGGGTCATCTTGCATACTGCGGCGAGGATTACATCGGCGTTTTGAAAAAATACGCAAACAGAGTAAAACACGTACACTTAAAGGATATTCGCCCCGAGGTAATAGATAAGGTCAAGAAGGAAAACCTCAGCTTCCTTGAAGGCGTGCGGCTCGGAACGTTCACGGTTCCCGGCGACGGCGCGATAGACTTCGGCCCGATATTTGACATTCTTGCGGACAGCGGCTATGAGGGTTATGTTCTCGTAGAGGCGGAGCAGGATCCTGCCAAGGCAAACCCGTTTGAATACGCGCTCAAGGCAAGAAAATACATTGCCGAAAAAGCCGGGCTTTAATTTAGCGGAGGTTAAGAAATGAGTTTTCAATTTATTATGCCGAAACAAATTTTTTACGGTGAAAACGCCTTATCTACCGCAGCAGAGCATATATGCGCCTTGGGCAAAAAAGCTCTTGTGGTTACAGACCCCATGATGGTAAAGCTCGGCAACACCGCAAAGATTACGGATATACTTGACAAAGGAGACACTCGGTACGCAATTTTTGACGGCGTCGTAAGCGAGCCCACCGACAGGATTATCGAAGCAGGCTTAAAGGTATGGAACAACGAAAAATGTGACTTCCTGATAGCCGTAGGCGGCGGCTCGCCGATAGATGCTATGAAGGCGATAGGTGCGGTTGCGACAAGCGGCTGCTCCGTCAACGATTTTCTCGGCAAGGTTATTACCGTCCCCACGCCGCCAATGGTAGCGATACCGACAACGAGCGGCACCGGCTCGGAGGCTACGCAGTTTACAATCATAACAAACACGGAAAAGGACATAAAAATGCTCTTAAAGGGCGCAGTCCTTATGCCCGACCTTGCGATAGACGATCCGGCGTTTACCATGACCGCTCCGCCGTCCGTTACGGCCGCTACCGGACTTGACGCACTTTGCCACGCAAGCGAGGCGTACACATCAAGAAAAGCACAGCCAATGACGGACGATCTCGCTATCAGCGCGGTAAAAAGAATTTTCAAATATCTCCCCACGGCTTATCGCGAGTCCCAAAACATTGAGGCAAGAGAGCAAATGAGCCTTGCGGCTCTTGAAGCCGGCACGGCGTTCAACAATGCTTCCGTTACCGTAATTCACGGTATGTCACGACCGATAGGCGCGCTGTTCCATGTGCCGCACGGAATAAGCAACGCCATGCTTATGGCGGAATGCTTCGACTACGTTTACGACGGCGCAGAAAAGCGCTTTGCCGATATGGCACGGGCAATAGGGAAAGCCGCAAGCGACGATTCCGACTCCGCCGCAGCAAGGAAATTCGTTGATGCCTGCAAGGAGCTTTGCGACATCTGCGGCATACCGAGCGTATCGGGCTACGGAATCGACCTTGTAGAATTCCGCAAAGCGATGCCGAAAATGGCAGAGGATGCCTTCGCATCCGGCTCACCGTCTAATACGATAAAGGATATATCCGTTGAAGATATATTGAATATTTACGACAGACTTTGTAAATAATTTTTCGGATACAAACAGTATAAATCTCGCTGTTTAAATCATATTTCACTCAAAATTTGCCGACGGCACAATTTTGAAACAGCAGAAATCACCGGTTATACCTGTCAGGGCAACACGGGACGCAGGGTGATTTTAAATAACTATTTGTTGCCTGAAAGGTTATGGTGATAATTATGTTAAAAATCGGCATCATCGGCGCAGGACGCATCGGCAAGGTGCATCTTGAGTCAATCTCCTACCACGTAAAAAATGCAACGGTAACCGCAATGGCAGATCCGTTTATGAATGAAGAAACCGAAAAGCTTATAAGAAGCTATGGGGTTTCAAAGGTGACAAAAGACTATAAGGACATTTTGAACGACAAGGATATTGACGCCGTTCTTGTCTGCTCCTCAACCGACACACACGCCGCAATTTCGATAGAAGCCATAAACGCCGGAAAGCACGTTTTCTGCGAGAAGCCGGTTGACCACTCAATCGAAAAAATTCAAGCCGTCGCAGACGCTTTAAAGGAGCATCCGGATATTAAGTTTCAGGTGGGCTTCAACCGCCGCTTTGACCATAATTTTGCCGCTATACGCAAGGCTTATGACGACGGAAAAATAGGTGAAGCGCACATACTGAAAATTACCTCGCGCGACCCCGAACCGCCGAATCCCGCATACATAAAGGTATCGGGAGGTATCTTCCTCGATATGACGATTCACGATTTCGATATGGCGTGTTTCCTCACCGACAGCGACGTTGAAGAGCTTTATGTAAACTCCGCGGTGCTTGTTGACCCGGCCATAGGCGAGCAGGGCGACGTTGACACGGCAATCATAACCATGAAAATGGCAAACGGCGCTTTGGCGGTTATAGACAATTCGCGCAAGGCGGCTTACGGCTATGACCAGCGCGCCGAGCTTTTCGGCTCTAAGGGTATGGTTGCGACGAGCAACGACACCGTATCCTCAGCGGTAATATCAAACGCTGACGGCGTTACCGGTGAAAAGCCGCTCTTCTTCTTCCTTGAGAGATATATGGGCTCATTCTCCGAGGAAATGCGTCAATTCACAGAGGCGGTCATAAACGATACCGAGGTTCCCGTGGGTATTCACGCAGGCCTTCAGTCTGTAAAGATAGGTCTTGCCGCAAGAAAATCGGTAGAGGAACACAGACCCGTAAAGATTTCCGAAATACAGTAATATAAATTTTGAGAATAAATAAATCCCGAACAAAGGCCGCACATTTATAAGCCTTTGTTCGGGATTTTATTTTTAATTTAAGCGTTTAATCATCTTCTCCACGGATTTGCGGGATCGGGATCTGTCGGGTCCCAGCCGCGGCGACCGTCAGAGGCACTGATTTTAACCGCCGAGGGCTTCGGAAGAACAGTTCCTCCCCAACTGTCATATATCATAACCGTTGTTCCGAGCGGACAGCAATCATATATCCACTTGGCGTCAGCAGTTGTAAGTCTGACGCAGCCGTGAGAAGCAGCACTGCCGAGCTTATTATAGCTCCTGTAAAGGAGCGTGGAATTGTCCTGCTTTGAATACGGTACGGAGTGAAAAAGCACCTTACCGACTATTCTCGTTGAATACTGCCCGTGAACGTTGCCCCTAAGCTCCTTCCAGCGATATTTTGCCGGAGTGTTGAAAACTCCGACGGGGGTTAAGCCGTCCGTTCCCACCGAGCACACAAAGGCTCTGTCCGGCACGGTAAATTTACCGCTGTTATCCTTTGCATAAACCGTGATACAGTTATTCGTGCGATCAACCGCTATAAGATAAGGCGCATTGTGATTTACCGCCTGTGGGTGAAGATAATAGCTGTATAACGTACCGTTTGTGAGAGTATAGGCATTGCCGTCATAATATATGGGGCCGTTGTAATTTTTGTTCCAAACGCCGCCGTCAATGGCATTAAGAGTGTCACCGTAAACGTATGCACCGTTATAACCGAAATCTACAACACCGCCCGATACGACATACCAATCGTCACCGTATTTAATGAGAGTATTGGTGTCCCAGCGCAATATGCCGCCGTATACGTAATACCACGTGCCGTAATAATCGGTGAGTGTTTCCGCAGACCAATCAAGCACGCCCTTCCATACATAATACCAAGTATCATAGTATTTGGTAAGGCCTGTATAATCCCAGTTAAGTATGCCTTTTTCGACGTAATACCATGTATCGTAATACTTGGTAAGACCTGTATAATCCCAATTGAG
>ULTN01051103.1_pt1 | contig 35798 bp, 29 predicted proteins | sample 1957681 | NCBI WGS metagenome assembly ULTN01 (sample SAMEA4835736, study PRJEB28245) | human gut metagenome | biome: gut microbiome; material: fecal sample | place: Denmark | collected 2008
CCTGAAGCTGTGAGTGTTCAGACACAGGCATGTTATGAGCCGGCACCGGATGCAGATGAAGGCCAGGCACCGGATCCGCGTTTGCTGGAGTTCCTTGATGCGGATACCTTTGAAGAGAAGTACAATATACTTATTTCAATGAGGGATATCATAACCGACCGCCTTATAGATGACATAGCGGTGGTTATGGATGTTGTAGTTCCTGAGGGCCCATTGCAAAAGCGGTATGATGATTTAAAGAATACGATAAAGACCAGGCAATACTATGAATTTTCCAATCGGCTCAGATAGCTGTTGTGATATTTGCCGGATTCAGTGACATCCTCGCCAAACCAGTCAGGCGCTGTGAATTCATTTGCTGCGTCGACAGAGTCGAATTCAACCTCCACAAGTGTAAGAGGAGCCAGATCACCCTCAAATACATCAAGCTCTGCGGTCAGACCACCGTCAAGAGGTATGAGATAGCGTGTCTTTTCGATGAGACGACCGTCAATCTTTTGGACAAGATGGTCGTAGGCTTCTTTTGTGAGAGGAAGATTGTACTCCTCGCGCACCATAAGACCGGCTCCCTTGTAGGTCATATAATAGCTGTCATTTGAGCGTCTGACTCTGACAACAGGCGAGGTGCACAGATAGCCCTGGGCGATTTTTTTGCTCGCGTAGTTGTCTAAATTGGAAGGAAGCTGTTTAAGTAAGTATTTTCTTTCGATTTCCATGGTATATCCTTTCAGGTTACTGGTAGATTTATAGTTACGTTTTATATTTTTGTTTTACCCTCATATCATTTATGTATGATTATAATGACCGGCATTTAAAAATTCAAGGACGAACCGCGGCTTTTTATAGTATGATTAAAGGGTCAAAAGGTATCATAGTATTATCAAAGAAAAATAAAGGAGAAAAATATGATTAAAGTAGGAATTTTTATGGCAGACGGCTGTGAGGAGATTGAAGGACTTACAGTAGTAGATATAGTTAGAAGAGCAAAGCTGGAGATTGAAACCATATCAATCACGGAAAAAGCCGAGGTGACAAGCTCTCATCAGGTGACATTTAAGACAGATACAACAAAGGCACAGGCTGATTTTGACAGCTACGATGCAATCGTACTGCCGGGAGGCATGCCGGGTACATTAAACCTCGGTGCGGATGAGACCGTAGTAAAGACAATTAAGAGATTTGCCGCTGAGGGAAAGCTTGTTGCAGCGATATGTGCAGCGCCTAGCGTGCTCGGTGAGAATCATATACTTGAGGGCAAAAAAGCTACCTGTCATCCGGGCTTTGAGGAAAAGCTGCTCGGTGCACAGTGGCTTGAGCAGCCTGTAGTTGTGGATGGCAATGTGATTACAAGTCGTGGAATGGGAACAGCTATTGCGTTTGCACTCGAGCTTGTCAGGTACTTCACAGACGATGCCACAGTAGAGCATATTCGACAGGGACTGGTATACTAATACAACGTTCAGCAAATAATCATATTATTAGTATTATAACAAAAGAGGTCACACACCAACCCCATGGTGCGCGGCCTCTTTTTATGCTTGCATTTGAAGCGTACATTTGAAGCCTGCTATTGCAGAGCTTATTTCATCTGCTGCTCCTGCTTCATGATCATCTGCTTGACCATCTCGCCACCGATTGAACCGGCCTGCTTAGAAGTAAGGTCACCGTTGTAGCCCTCTTTTAAAGGAACTCCAAGCTCTGAAGCAACCTCTTCCTTGAAACGGCTCATAGCCTCTTTTGCCTCCGGTACAGAAGCCTTTTTACTACTTGATGCTGCCATAATGCAATACCTCCTTTTAAAACGTTATACACAAGCTGTATGTGTATGGAAATATTATGCCGTAAAATGACAAAAATATGTTTTGGTATTGCTGACAATTTATGGAATTATACACAAAAGCAAATTTAATGTAAAAAACACTGGAAATAGTGGATTTGTTGTGTTATAATCATCCAATGACTGGGCTTAGCAGTTTATAAAGCATGCCCACATTACATTTGATGTACATACCATTCATATATATTTTTAAGGAGGATAACGATTGACATGAGTGTACAGGTTGAGAATTTAGAGCATAATATGGCGAAGCTTACTATTGAGGTAGCAGCTGAGGAATTAGAGAAAGCATTGGATTCTGCATATCAGAAGCAGAAGAAACAGATTAGCGTACCTGGATTCCGTAAAGGAAAAGTGCCAAGAGCTATGATTGAGAAAATGTATGGAGCAGGTGTGTTCTACGAGGATGCAGCAAACATTCTTATGCAGCAGACATACGCAGGTGCGGTTGACGAGAGCGGTGTTGACATTGTTTCACGCCCAACAGTTGAGGTTACTCAGATTGAGAAGGGACAGCCTTTCATCTACACAGCAGAGGTTGCTGTAAGACCTGAGGTTACTCTTGGTAAGTACATGGGCGTTACAGTTACAAAGATCGACACATCAGTTTCTGATGAAGAGGTTGACGCTGAGCTTGAGAACCAGAGAAACAAAAATGCAAGAACAGTTACAGTTACAGATCGTCCTGTAGCAGAGGGAGATACAGCAGTTATCGACTTTGAGGGATTTGTTGACGGAGTAGCTTTCGAGGGTGGAAAGGGTGAGAATCATCCATTAGAGATTGGTTCACACACATTCATCGATACATTCGAGGATCAGTTAGTAGGAAAGAACACAGGCGATGAGGTTGAGGTCAATGTAACATTCCCTGAGAAGTATCAGGCAGCAGACCTTGCAGGAAAGCCGGCTACATTCAAGGTTAAGATCAACGAGATCAAGGCTAAGGAGCTTCCTGAGCTTGATGATGAGTTTGCACAGGATGCAGCAGGTGTTGATACATTAGCTGAGTACAAAGAGGAAATCAAAAAGAACCTCACAGAGAAGAAAGAGACAGAAGCTAAGAAGACTAAAGAGGATGAGGCTATCCAGAAGATTATCGATAAGTCAAAGATGGATCTTCCAGAGGCAATGATTGAGACTCAGTGTGAGACAATGGTTGAGGAGTTTGCTCAGAGAATCGCACAGAGCGGTCTTACAATGGAGCAGTACTTACAGTTCTCAGGCATGACAATTGACCAGCTTAAGGATCAGGTTCGTCCTGAGGCTACAACACGTATCCAGAGCAGCCTTGTACTTGAGCAGATTGCCAAGGAGGAAAACATCGAGGTTACTGATGCAGATATCGATGCTGAGGTAGAGAAGATGGCTAAGGCATACGGCATGGAGGCTGATAAGCTTAAAGAGTACATGGGAGATGCTGAGAAGGAGTCTATGAAGAAAGACCTTGCTATCACAAAGGCCGTAGATCTTATCATGGACAACGTTAAAGAGCGTGCAAAGGCAAAGAAAAAGGCTGATGCAGAAGAGTCTACAGAAGAATAAGATTTTTGAATCAAGATTTGATGGACTGGCTCAGAAGCCTATTTTCTGAGCCGGTCTTTTGAGCTTTTATAAAGGAGGTATTTTATATGAGTTTAGTACCATATGTCATTGAACAGACCAGCAGAGGAGAGCGCAACTACGACATTTACTCCAGATTATTAAAAGATCGTATCATTTTCCTTGGAGAGGAAGTAAATGAGACAACAGCCAGCCTTGTTGTTGCCCAGCTTTTATTCCTTGAGTCCGAGGATCCGAATAAGGATATCCACCTTTACATCAATTCACCGGGTGGAATGGTTACAGCAGGACTTGCTATTTACGATACTATGCAGTACATCAAGTGTGATGTTTCAACAATCTGTATCGGTCTTGCAGCAAGCATGGGAGCTTTCCTTCTTGCAGGCGGTGCAAAGGGCAAGAGATATGCTCTTCCAAATGCAGAGATTATGATTCATCAGCCATCTGGCGGTGCAAAGGGTCAGGCTACTGAGATTCAGATTGCTGCAGAAAATATTTTAAAGACAAAGAAGAGATTAAACGAAATTTTAGCAGCCAATACAGGCAAGCCATACGAGACAATTGCAGCTGATACAGAGCGAGACAACTATATGTCAGCACAGGAAGCCGCAGAGTATGGTCTCATAGACAGTGTAATAACAAACAGATAATCAGAAGTTAGATGAATTTAAGAGGGTACCCCATATGGGATGCCCTCATGCAATAAAAGGAGTTAATAATGGCAGGAAAAAACGACGGAAAGATTCGCTGCTCATTTTGCGGTAAGACACAGGACCAGGTAAATCGTTTGATTTCCGGACCTAATGGAGCTTTTATCTGCGATGAGTGTATAGATATATGTGCCGAGATTCTTGAGGAAGAAGGCGTAGAGGGCCATGAGGACAAAAGCAGCGCTAAGGATGATATAAATCTTGTTACTCCGGAGGAGCTTAAGGCGTTTCTGGACGATTATGTAATAGGACAGGACCAGGCAAAGAAGGTGCTTTCGGTTGCTGTTTACAATCACTATAAGAGAGTACTGGCAGGTGATACATCAGATGTAGAGCTTCAGAAGAGTAATATTCTCATGCTTGGACCTACAGGCTCAGGAAAGACACTTCTTGCGCAGACACTTGCCAGAGTGATAAATGTTCCATTTGCTATCGCTGATGCTACAACACTTACAGAGGCAGGATATGTAGGTGAGGATGTGGAGAATATCCTATTAAAGCTTATTCAGGCGGCAGATTATGATATCGAGCGTGCAGAGCATGGTATCATTTATATAGATGAGATAGATAAAATTACAAAGAAATCAGAGAATGTCTCAATCACCAGAGATGTGTCAGGCGAGGGTGTACAGCAGGCTCTTTTAAAGATTCTTGAGGGCACAGAGGCATCTGTACCGCCACAGGGCGGAAGAAAGCATCCGCAGCAGGAGCTTATTCCTATTGATACTACTAATATACTTTTTATCTGCGGTGGAGCATTTGATGGTCTGGAAAAAATTATCGACAGCCGTATGGATACATCATCTATAGGCTTCAATTCAGATGTAAAGTCAAAGACAGAGCTCAATGTAGGAGAGGCGTTTAAGCATGCACTTCCACAGGATTTTGTAAAGTTTGGATTGATTCCTGAGTTTATCGGACGTGTACCTATTACCGTTTCTCTCGAGGCACTCGACAGGGATGCACTTATCCGTATACTTAAGGAGCCTAAAAACTCGCTTATCAAGCAGTACACCAAGCTTTTTGAGATTGACGGAGTAGGGCTTGAGTTCACAGACGATGCAGTAAATGCCATCGCCGACAAGGCACTTGAGAGAAAGACAGGAGCCAGAGGACTTCGTGCCATCATGGAGGCTGTTATGCTTGACCTTATGTATCGTATACCATCAGACAAGAGCATCAGCAAGTGTGTAATCGACAAGGATATCGTTGAGGACAACTTAAAGCTCGATGGTGATTGCGTGCCTGAGGCATATATCGAGGAAAAAGAGGCATCGTAAGTACATGGCGGTATTTTACAAAAGATACAGCATCGGATAATATAAATTGCACAGCGGTTTTTATGCCAGGCTGTGCAATAATACAGGAGATATAAGTGGAAGAACAGATTATTAACATGCCTGCAGTAGCGCTGAGAGGGCTTACTATTCTGCCTGGGATGATTGCCCATTTCGATGTCAGCAGAGAGCGCTCACTCCGTGCTGTCGAGGAGGCTATGGAGCAGGATCAAAAGATTTATCTTGTCACACAAAGGAATGTGGACAGTGAGGACCCGACTCAGGAAGACCTCTATCAGATGGGTATTGTTGCTGATATAAAGCAGGTTGTCAGATTACAGAATGATGTTGTGAGAATACTTGTAGATGGAATAAGCCGGGCAGCATTGCTTGGCTTTACCGGTAATGAGAAGTACCTTGAGGCAGAAATCTGTTATTGTGATAGTAATGCAGACAGCCTGCCGGAGGATCTCAGGGAAGCCATGCTTCTCGGAGTCAGAGAGGCTTTTCACAGGTATGCGGCAGTCGTCGGCAAAATCAGCAAGGAGCTTATCAGACAGATAGATCAGTATGAGGATCTTGAAAAGCTCATTGATTATGTAACCAACAATCTGCCGGTGTCATATGAGCTTAAGCAGCAGGTGCTTGAGGCAGAGGATATCAATGACAGATATCAGGTTATAGTATCATTACTTCTCTCCCAGGTGGAGGTTATTTCCATAAAGAATGAGCTTCAGAAAAAAGTAAAGGTTCGTGTGGACAAGCATCAGAAGGAGTATGTGCTTCGTGAACAGCTTGGTGTGATACGTGAGGAGCTGGGCGAGAATGCTGACTCGGAGGCTGATGAATATGAGAAAAAGCTATCTGAGTTAGATGCGCCTGACTACGTAAAGGAAAAGACGAAAAAAGAGATAAAGCGCTTTAGAAATATGAGCAGCAGCTCATCAGAGAGCACAGTTGAGAGAGGCTATATAGAGACTGTACTTGAGCTTCCGTGGAACAAGATGTCTGTGGACAACAAGGATCTTGACCATGCAGCACAGGTGCTCGATGATGATCACTACGGATTAAAGGATGTTAAGGAGAGAATACTTGAGTTTCTGGCAGTCAGAAATCTGACAAGCAAGGGAGAGAGTCCTATAATTTGTCTTGTAGGTCCTCCGGGAACAGGAAAGACAAGCATAGCCCGTTCAATTGCGTCTGCACTGGAGAAGAAATATGTGCGTATTTCTCTTGGTGGTGTGCGCGATGAGGCAGAAATCCGTGGACACAGAAAGACATATATCGGCGCTATGCCGGGCCGTATAGTAAATGGTTTAAGACAGGCAGGCGTTTCAAATCCTCTCATGCTGTTGGATGAGATAGATAAGGTGTCAAGTGACTACAAGGGTGACACATCAGCAGCTCTTCTCGAGGTGCTTGACAGTGAGCAGAACTGCAGATTCAGGGATCATTACATTGAGATGCCTGTGGATTTGTCGGAGGTGCTTTTTATTGCAACGGCAAATGAGGTTTCAGGCATTCCAAAGCCGCTTCTTGACAGGATGGAGCTTATTGAGGTGTCAAGCTACACTGAAAATGAGAAATTTCACATAGCAAAGGAGCACCTGGTTGAGAAGCAAAAGAGTAAAAACGGAATTAAAAAGGAACAGCTTACGATAACAGACTCGGCTCTAAAGGATATCATCAGGCTGTACACCAGAGAGGCCGGAGTCAGAAGCCTTGAGAGGACTATCGGCAAGCTGTGCCGCAAGGCTGCCAGGGAAATCTTTAAGGACAGCGAAGCTGCTGTAAAAGTTACAAAGACCAATCTTAAGACGTATCTGGGCAATCCGAAGTACAGTCCGGAGAAGAAAAATGATCACGCAGAGGTTGGAATCGTTAGAGGCCTGGCATGGACCAGCGTGGGCGGAGTCACACTCGAGGTTGAGGTGAATGTGCTGCCGGGCAAGGGTGAGCTCGTGCTCACCGGTAAACTTGGTGATGTGATGAAGGAGTCGGCACAGGCGGCACTTAGCTATGTGCGCTCAATAAGCGAAGGATATGGCATTGATGCAGAGTTTTACACGAAGCATGATATCCATATACATATTCCCGAGGGAGCAGTGCCAAAGGACGGACCATCTGCGGGTATCACTATGGCGACAGCCATGCTCTCGGCTATTACAGACAGAGCTGTCAGGGCAGATGTAGCCATGACAGGCGAGATAACACTGCGCGGCAGGGTGCTTCCGATAGGAGGACTCAAGGAAAAGCTGCTTGCAGCCAAAGTAATCGGAATAAAAACAGTATGTATTCCAAAAGATAATGAAAAGGACCTGGAGGAGATTTCAAAAGAAATAACAGACGGCATGGAAATCGTGCTGGTGGAGAAATTTTCACAGGTGGAGAAGATAGCATTTGTAAAATAAGAATGAGGAAGAGATTATGGTAATTAAAAGTGTTAATTTAGAGACAGTTTGCGGAATTACAAGCACAATCCCTGACAATGAGTATAATGAAGTGGCATTCGCCGGCAAGTCAAATGTAGGCAAGTCGTCACTGATCAACGCACTCATGAACAGAAAGTCACTTGCCAGGATCTCTTCACAGCCCGGCAAGACACAGACCATCAATTTTTATAACGTCAATGGCGCCATGTATCTGGTCGATCTGCCGGGCTATGGCTATGCCAATGCCAATATCGAGATAAAAGCTAAATGGGGACAGATGATAGAAAACTATCTTCACACCTCAAAAAAGCTTCAGGCAGTGTTTCTTTTAATAGATATAAGGCATGAGCCATCGGACAATGATATCATGATGTATGACTGGATGGTAAACCAGGGCTTTGCACCGATCATCATTGCAACCAAATCTGATAAATTGAAAAAAAGCCAGATTGCCGCACACATAAAGACTATCAAGGATGTGCTTAATGTGAAGCCGGGCACGGTAGTTATACCGTTTTCGTCCATGTCAAAGGAAGGCAGGGACGAAATCTGGAATCTCATAGATTCACTCGTGTTTGACGAGGATACGCTTCTTGCCATGAAACAGGAGGAAGAAGCAAAGCGCGAGGCTAAATCAGCTGCAAAAAGAGCCGCTGCATCAAAACCGCACAAAAAGGAGCGCTGGAAGAAGACTGGAAAGCCGGTTGCCAAAAAGACTAAAGAACGCAGAGATAAGGCCAAGAGCAAAAAAAGCGTTAATAATCATAAAAAGAAATAAAGTTATAGAAAGAAAGGCGAATATTTAATATATGAAGAATAAATGCAAATTTGCAGGCATTATGTTTTTGTGTATATTGATAGTGTGTACGCTTGCGGTAATGGCATATGAGCACACAGCAGGTATGAAAGGCGCTGCCGGTGGAGCATCAAATGCTTCGGGCAATACAAAAAATACTGACGAAGCTGACGATATACTTACAGTCGTGACATCCTTCTATCCAATGTATATTGCAGCTTTAAATATAGTAGACGGAGTGGAAGGCGTGAGACTTGAAAACCTAAGCGAGCCACAGACCGGTTGTCTGCACGATTTCCAGCTAACACCAGAGGACATGAAGCTTTTATCCACTGCCGATGTTTTTGTAATAAACGGAGGCGGTATAGAGTCGTTTATGTCTGATGTGGCAAAGGCGTATCCGAAGCTTGATGTGGTTGAGGCCTGTGAGGATGTGGCACTTCTTTCTGAGGATGATGCAGACAGTGACTACGACCATGATCACGAAGCAGACACAGAATCGGACAGTGACCACGACCATGACCACGAAGCAGACGCAGAATCAGATAGCGCGCATGACCATGGTGATGAGAATGCCCATGCATGGATGAGCGTGCCGCGTTACCGCACCATGGTTCAGACAATCGCATCCCGGCTTGCCGAAAAGGATGCAAAGCATGCTGATGAATATTATGCAAATGCAAAAGCATATGATGCAAAGCTTGCAGTGCTTGAAGAAAAGATAAATAACCTAAAGAGTCTCACGAATGGACAGAATATCATCATATTCCATGAAGCCTATGCGTATGTAGCTGATGATTTTTCCATGAATGCATGCTATCTGTTAGACCTTGACGAGGAGCGTTCAGTCAGCGCAGGTGAGATAAAACAGGTGATAGGTGCCATAAAGGATGATGGAGTGTCGGTAATACTAGCCGAGGAACTCTACGGAAAGAGCATGGGAGATACCGTATCGCGTGAGACAGATGTGCATGTGATTTATATCGACCCTCTCAACAGGGGAGAGTACGACAAGGACAGCTATCTTTATGGTATGGAACACAATATAGAGCTTATCAAAGAGGCATTTACTAAATAAAATTGGAGAAAATATGCGGAAAATAATACAGCCATGTGGCTTTCATTGCATAAAAATAAATAACCTTGGAGTGAGCTTCGGAGAGCAGACGGTGCTTGAGGATGTAAATATGCACATACATTGCGGCTCCTTCAATGTCATAATAGGCCAAAACGGTGCCGGAAAATCTACACTCATAAAGGCGATACTCGGCGAGATACCTCACACCGGTACGATTGAGTTCAAGGATACTAAGGACGGACATATGGCTAAGCTTAAAATCGGCTATGTGCCGCAGTCTGTCAATATCGAGAAAAATACACCGGTCAGCGTGTATGACCTCATAGCAAGCTATCAGTACAATTATCCTGTTTTTCTGCCAAAGAGCAAAAAGATAGAGGCAAAGATAAGGGAGACACTCGAGGTATTTGAGGCTGAGGAGCTCATCGATAAGCAGGTGTGCAACCTCTCGGGAGGACAGCTGCAGAGAGTGCTTCTTTCCATGGCAATCATGGACGAGCCGAATCTGCTGCTGTTGGATGAGCCGGTGTCTGGAATAGACCAAAACGGCATGGAGCTTTTCTATAAGACCATGGATTATTTAAAGACTCACTATGACCTTGCAATCATATTGATATCGCACGATCTGGACTATGTGGCAAAGTACGCAGACCATGTTGTACTGCTTGATAAGACCGTTGCAAAGCAGGGAACTGTGAAGGAAGTCTTCGAGAGCAAGGAATTTGAGAGAATTTTTTACACAGGAGAGGAATCCTGGGTGAGAGAGGAGGAGCACAAATGAATATAACCTCCTGGCTTCAATATGATTTCATGAGAAATGCCCTTATCGCTGTGCTCATCATCACACCGCTTTTTGGCATAATGGGAACCATGATTGTAAACAAAAAGATGGCATACTTTTCAGATGCACTCGGACATTCAGCACTTACCGGAATCGCTGTCGGAGTGGTATGCGGCATGGCAGACACCTCGCTTGCCATGGTGATATTTGCGATAGTGTTTGCACTTCTTTTAAATAAGATAGGAAGTCTGAACACTGCATCGACAGATACCATTATATCGGTATTTTCATCGTGCTCTGTGGCGATAGGTCTTGCGATACTGTCAAAGGGTGGCAATTTCAGCAAATACTCAAGTATACTGGTGGGCGATGTGCTAAGCATCACAAAGACTGAGATAGTTTATCTAATTGTGATTTTTGTGGTCACGATAGTGTTCTGGGTGTTTTGCTTCAACAAGCTCAACGCCATATGTATACACAGAAGCGTGGCAAAAAGCAAGGGTATCCATGTGCGTCTTCTGGATAATCTGTTTGCGGTGCTTGTAGCACTCATAGTTATGCTATCCATCAAGTGGATAGGTATACTTATAATAAATGCCCTGCTTATATTACCGGCGGCTTCATCAAGGAATATTTCGGAAAATATGCGTGAGTATCATTTCTTTTCAGTGCTATTTTCAGTTTTTTCAGGAATAGTCGGTCTTGCTGTGTCATACTACACCAATGTGGCAACAGGTCCGATGATAGTGATTATTGCATCGGTAATATATTTTTCGACATTTATATTTGGAAGAAAATTGAAAAAATAACGGCAAGGGCTATAAGAAACAGATAAAAACAGCCGATACACAATTGTACCAAGGCCGAGCTAAAAACAGAATATGATATATTAGAGGGACTGCGCGCAACGTGCAGTCCCTTTTTAGGTTAATTTGACTGATGAGATGTAAAAATTAACAATTAAATGAGAATATTTAAATTTGCTCTTTTTGGCAGGGTGTGTTATAATCCTTGTATACAAAAAACAGAGGTAATACAATATGGGTAGTAATAACGATATTTCATTAAAAGCATTAGCCAAGATTAACCTGGGGCTGGATGTAGTGAGGCGCAGAGAGGACGGATATCATGAGGTCCGCATGATTATGCAGACCATTCAGCTGTATGACAGGCTCGATATCAAAAGGACACAGGAGCCCGGCATACAGATACAGACCAATCTGTCTTTTCTCCCTGTAAACGAGAACAATCTCATATACAAGGCTGCAAAGCTTCTGATGGATGAGTTTTCTATAACTGACGGTGTATCAGTGAAGCTGGACAAGCGTATTCCTGTTGCAGCAGGGATGGCGGGGGGCAGTACTGATGCGGCAGCCATGCTTATAGGTGTAAACAGGCTTTTTTCACTGGGACTGACAAAGAGACAGCTTATGGAAAGAGGTGTGCAGATAGGTGCGGATGTACCATACTGTATTATGAGAGGCACGGCGCTGGCCGAGGGCATAGGAGAGGCGCTTAGTCCTCTTCCTCCAATGGTAAAGTGTCCGGTGCTTATTGCAAAGCCGTCCATCTCGGTATCCACAAAGTTTGTGTACCAGAATCTGAAGCTTGATGATACGACTATTCATCCGGATATAGACCGCCTGATAGATGATATAAAGGCTAAGAATCTGCATGATATCGCAGCGCATATGGGAAATGTCTTAGAGACTGTGACCATACCAAATTATCCGGTGATAGATGAGATAAAGAAGCATATGCTTTCAAATGGCGCAGTAGGAGCCATGATGAGCGGTAGTGGTCCGACGGTTTTTGGTCTGTTTGACGATGAAGATACTGCAAAGAAAGCGTACAAAGCCATGAGAAGCTCACATCTTGCCAGACAGGTGTATCTGACATCTGTATACAATAATCGCAAATAACGTGATATCCGGATAGCACAGCGGGTGCTTTATAGTTACTTTTTTCTTATATGTGAGAATGATAATACAAGAGATAGGAGAAGTTTGATGACTGATAATTTAACTTTAAATATGGATGCATATCTGCCACTTCGTGATGTGGTGTTTAATACACTTCGTGAGGCAATTTTAAAGGGTGAGCTCAAGCCGGGAGAGAGACTTATGGAGCTGCAGCTTGCGTCAAAGCTTGGAGTCAGCCGTACACCTATACGTGAAGCAATCAGAATGCTTGAGCAGGAGGGGCTTGCAGTCACAATGCCGAGAAAGGGCGCAGAGGTTGCCAAGATGACTCTCAAGGATATGGAGGATGTGCTTGAGGTGAGAGAGGCTCTCGATGAGCTTGCAGCCAAAATAGCCTGTAAGAAAATCAGTGATGATGAGCTTGCGAATCTAAAAACCATAAAGGACGAGTTCAAGAGGAGCATGGACTCAGGAGATGTGAAAAAGATAGCTGAGGAGGATGTGAAGTTTCACGATGCTATCTATGAGGCAACCAACAATGCGAAGCTTGTATCTATGATGAACAATATCCGCGAGCAGATGTACCGCTACAGAGTGGAGTATTTAAAGGATCCGAAGAATTATCCGATGCTTGTTAAGGAGCATGATGCCATCTACAGGGCGCTTGAGGCAAGAAATATGGAGCTTGTGACTACAGAAATGCATACACATGTGGCTAATCAGGCGGTTGCTGTGAAGGCTGTGATACAAAGGCAGGATGAAGAGAAGAAATAAAACAGAAATATAACAAGATTATAGCAGACAAAGATAATAAAATACAAAATAATATAACAAAACCAAGGGCTGCCGGTCGCACTGATGTGTGAACGGCGGCCTTTTTTAGTGGCTTAGTTAGTGGCTTAGATAATAGCAAAAAATAAGTAATCAGGGATATTTGTAGGAATGTATGGTCATACTATATCAGGAATTTTAAATCTGACGGGATTTATTGGGTATATAGGAGAGTTAAAGATGACCACAAACATAGATGAGAACATAAAAAGCTTCAGGCAGATATATTCTGACTGCTCAGATATCAAGATGCAGGAGATGTATCTGGGGCGTGATGCCTCCATAAAGTGTTTTGTTGCTTATATTGAGGTGACATGTGAAGGCTCCGGTATCAATAACAGTGCATTTGGACGATTTACCTCATACCTTGAGGGAATAGACAGACAGCAGGTAAAGGAAGTACTTGACAAAAATCAGGCAGCTCTATCTGAATTTGCACATCTGCACACGGTTAATGAGGCGGCCCAGATGATGCTGACAGGAGACGTGATTTTTTTTGTGGATGGTTATCCGGATGCCTTCAAGCTTCCTGATAAGGGATATCCTGCCATGTCAATTCAGGAGATTGATTCGGAAAAGGTCATAAGAGGCTCCAATGAGGGCTTTGCTGATTCCATAAAGATAAATACAGCGCTTATTAGGCGCAGGTTAAGGAGCACACGCTTAAAGTGTAAAGAGGTGAAAAAGGGGCTTCGCGGACACAGCAATGTGGACATACTATATGTGAGAGACCTCGTAAAACCGGGGCTTGTAGAGGATGTGGAAAGGAATCTGGACAGCTATGTAATAGACCATGTGGGTGATTCGGGAGTCATTGAACAGTTTGCCGAGGCGAAATGGTATTCACCGTTCCCACAGCTTCAGACCACAAAGCGGCCGGATGTGGCGGTAAATGCGCTCCTAGAGGGGCGGGTGGTGGTGCTGTGCGATAATTCACCGATAGCAATAATATTGCCAACCACCATGAACAATTTTTTAAAAACCGCAGATGATTACTATAACAGAACGATAGCGGCAAGCTTTGCCAGATTGATAAGGTACGTGGCAGCCTTCATGTCATTTACATTGCCGGGGCTTTATCTGGCGGTCACAAATTTTCATACACAGATACTGCCGACACCACTCATACTGGCGTTTTATGAAGCCAGACTCGGCTGCCCGTTTCCGCAGCTCATAGAGGTACTAATGATGGAGCTGTCCTTTGAGCTGCTTCGTGAAGCCGGCATAAGACTTCCCGGAGCAATGGGAAACACGATAGGCATAGTCGGAGGCCTCATAATCGGACAGGCAGCAGTGGATGCAAATTTAGTAAGCCCTATAGTGGTCATTCTTGTTGCATTTACCGCACTTTGTTCGTTTGCCATACCGAGTGAGGAGTTTGCATTTTCATTTAGGATACTCAAATTCGCTGTAATAATGATGTCGGCATGGCTTGGATATTTTGGATTTTTAATAAGTCTGATGGTGATACTTTTGCATCTCGCAAAGCTCAAAAGCTGTGGTTACCCATACATGATGCCATTTGTGGGCAGCGAGCTGACAGGCGGTGAGGATGAAAAGGACAGTATCATACGATTTCCGCTTCGCAGACTATGGAGGCGGCCTGTATTTGCAAGGGAAAAGGAGTGCAGAAAGCTGAAAGGAAATAAGGATGACTAAAAATATGAGCACAAGCTACACATTTGCACAAAACGAAAGCATATCGCCCCGCCAGCTATACAGGCTATACGTCTTTAATCTGCTTGGAGTCGGCACACTGGTGCTTCCAAACAATCTGGCGAAGCTTGGAAAGTATGCCTTTATCTCAATCGCACTCGGAGTTTTCATGGCATGGCTATTTATGTGGATAGTAAGCGAGGTACGTGAACGCAGGAAAACAATATATGACAGAAGCATTGATAAAACAAAATATGCGAAAATGTTAATTTATGATTTAATTATTGCGATATACGAGCTGTCACAGGCCGCATTTCTTGCATGGATATTTGTAAAGCTGATACGTGACAGCCTTATACCGGATGAGTCATTTACAGTTGTACTCTTTGTGATAATGGCGGTATGCGCTTATGCGCTAAGTGGCGGAGTGGAGTGCCGGGCCAGGGTATACGAGGTAGTATTTTTCTTTGTGCTGATACCGCTTGCTGCTATGCTTTTGTTTGCTATATCGGATGTGAGATTTGACTATCTGATGATTAAGGACAGAGTCGGTGTGGACTTTGGCATAGCGGATATATTTGCGGGTGCATACTATGTGTTTGCAGCATCCATTTCCGTGTTCAATATACTGTTTGTAAGGGAACGCACTGCATCACAGATACGAGGGAGTGTGAGTAAAGCAATATTCACATATGCAGGCATTCTTTTTTTATTGTATGCAGTATTGCTTGGAAACTTTGGAAAATATTCACTGTCGGAAATAGAGTTTCCGGCTGTCGTACTGATGAGTGATGTGCAGATAAAAGGCAGCTTTTTCAAGAGGGCAGATGCACTGATGCTGTCGGTGTGGTTTTTCACGCTGTTTTCAGTACTCAATATGAGCCTTTATTATGCGGTTTTAAGATGTGAGAATTTTGCTGAAAATACGAGAAAAATTATATTTACATTTAATAAAAACCGGCATTCCTGTAGCAATAAGCAATTTGGTTCTGACAGACAGAAAAGTCATGACAAGGAAAAGAGCACTATGAGAAGCTGGTGCATCATTTTTGTCATAGCAGTCACAGTGACCTTAGCATATATTCTTGAAAGTGGAGATGAAATCGTGAAAAAATATCTTGGATTTTTATTGTGCATAGCGATACCGGTCATAGTAGTGCTGACGATAGGTCTCATGCTCACCGGCTGCAGTGCAGTGGAACTTGAGGAGCGCTGTTTTCCGACACTTGCGGCGGTCGATATTGTAGATGTAGATACTGATGAAATAACCGATAAAGAAGTAACTGATAACAAAGCATATGTTAGCCACAGAGATGTTTCGGCAAATGAAAATAGCGGATATATAGAGTTCTACTATAACATGGACAAATCCTACGAACCGGAATATGCAGATGATATCAAAACAGCCGTGGACAGCTTCGAGGATCGGCTGTCACAAAAAGCCGATACCAATCATTTGAAGGTGATTTTAATAGGAAAAACACTTAGAAAAGATAAAGCAGCTTATTCAGATTTCATGGAATATTGCAAGACATCAAAAAAATTTCCGAGAAACACATATGTGTGCATAGCAGATGATATAAATGATATCTTTGATAACATGGGTGATTATTATGAGCAGAAAATAAATAAGGAGAATCATGAGGATGGAGAACCGATAATTACACTTGGCACCTTGCTGGATGACTATACGAATGAAATTCATGAAACCCGGTAAAATTTTCAAAAAGGATGAATAAGCTCGTCAAATAAGGCAATACTTGTTTACATGAGAAAGAAAATAATAATAACAACCATAGCAATAATATCCCTTACGGCAGCGATAGCTGCAAAAAATCATACACCTGCCGCAAACACCAATAGTATAGCGTGTACAGCCGACATGCAAAAATCCATCGCCGGCAAAATCCTGCGTTTCCACGTGCTGGCAAACAGCGACAGCGAAGCAGACCAGAATGTGAAAAAGCAGGTGCGCGATGCAGTAGGGGCTTACATAGAGCCATATCTGCTGGAGTGCGAAAATATCGAAGAAACCAGAGCCACCGTAAATGACCATATGGACGAAATAATAGCGGTATCAAAGGAGACGCTTGCAGCAAACGGTTTTACATATGGCGCATCGGCAGAGCTTACACACACCGATTTCCCGGAAAAGACGTATGGGGACTATACATTTCCTGAGGGAAATTACGAGGCGCTTGAAATAACACTGGGCGATGGAGCCGGTCATAACTGGTGGTGCGTGCTGTATCCAAACATGTGCTTTAGGGGCAGTGTGTACGAGGTGGTGGAGGACGAAGCAAAGGAAAATCTTAAGGAGGTACTCACTCCGGACGAGTATGAGAGCATATTTGACAGCGGAAAATATGAAATAAAACTAAAAATCCTTGATATTTTCAGATAAAACAGTTAGTATATTCATGCTGAAAAAATATATTAAAAGAAAATATGTGATGAGAAATTATTTAAGCGTGAATTAATTTAGATATGCAAGAGGATAAGGAGAAAGAAATGACAAAGGATGTAGTAGTATCATTAAAGGGCTTACAGCTCGCACCGGATCAGCAGTCGGATGCGGTAGAGGTGATTGCCCCGGGAGAGTATTATATAAGAAATAACAAGCACTATGTGCTTTTTGAGGAGATAATGGAGGGTGAGACCCAGACACTCAAAAATATGCTTAAATTCAATGAAAATTATCTTGAGTTCACCCGCAAGGGACCTATGAGTGTACATATGATATTTGAGAAGGGAAAGAAAAACCTGACATATTATTATACACCGTTTGGAAGTATCCAGATAGGTATTGATGCCACAAGCATAGAGGTAAAGGAGACTGAGGACGAGATAAGGGCAGAGGTAAAGTATGCACTTGATGTCAACTATGAATTTGTAGGCGACTGTCACATCAATATAGCTGTGAAGAAAAAAGGAGCAGCAGTCAAAATTGCATAAAAGTCTGCCAAGCCTATGGGGTAAAAAATATATAAAGCATATATGGATAGAGCATATAAAAAACAGAGCATGTGAGGATGAAAGCCATCCCACATGCTCTGTTTATGTACATGAAAATTAAATCATGATATTATTTCTGCTTGGCCTTTTTGGCAGCCGCTTTAGCAGCTTTTCTTTCAGCCTTTGCAGCCTCCTCAGCCTTGAGCTGTTCGTTGGCCTTGCTGTAGTTTTCTGCCATTCTTGCACGGAAGCCTTTTTTCTTCTTAGGCTTCTCAAGAGGTCCTCTGATACCGCGGACAGCTGTGATGTAGATACCGCTGACAGAAGCCTTAACCTCTTTCTTTAAAGGAATCTCATCAAAGATCTGCTCGTCTGCGATAAGAGTCATGACTCTTGGTCCGACCTTGGCCTTGACTACAGGCAGCTTTGAGCGGCGCATAAGCTTTGGTGTCTGCTCAATAATCTGCTGTGGGAGACCGGCATCCTTTAGCTTCATACGCTTTTTGTCAATGATTAGCATATTGACAGTCTGTGATGCTGCAGCTATCTGCTCGTCCTGCTCTTCCTTTCTTTTTTGTGCTTTTTTACCGAGGATTGTTAATACTATAAATGCTACCACAAGCACTACTGCGATAACAATAAGTACGATTAATGCTGGATTCAAAACGTATCCCTCCTAAAAATTTGCTTATTTAAATTAATTTTATCAAATATGCTAAAAAAAATCAATCTTTATTGCAAGAATAGGTAAAACCGTAATATAATAGAACTATATTTTGGGAAAAGTCTTTAGAAGATGCAAAGGGGTACTTATTAATGAAGAAAATTGCTCTTCTGGCTGATGGCTGGAGAAGATATGTAACATATTCGTGGGTTGAGGGTATCATGGAAGGCTCTAAAGAGCTGGGACTGGATGTGTGCCTGTATTTTTACAACACCAACGGAACCTGGAGTCAGGATTCAAAGTTTAACAAAGGCGAGTATGCGCTGAACGATTTGCCTGATTTAAACAGCTTCGACGGAGTGGTATTTGACTGCACCAATACGATCAACCAGGATGAGATACATTATATGGTCAGAAAGCTTCAGTCGGTAAATGTGCCGGTAGTGAGTATCGGGTATAAGGTTGATGGGTTTTACTATGTAGGCAACGACAGTAAGAGGCTGTTTCGCAAGGTGATGGATCATATGTACTATGAGCATGGCTGCAAAAGCTTTGTGTTTGCAGGTGGTCCGCCGTATCATTATGAGAACAGAATGCGTTTTGAGGCCTTTAAGAAGGCTTTAAGTGATTATGGCATACCACTTACAGCTGATATGTACATGTTTGGTGATTTTGATTATCAGACAGGTGTCAGGTATATGAGTGATTGGCACGAGAACAAAAAACCGTTACCGGATGTGTTTTTATGTGCAAATGACAATATAGCAGCAGGACTGTGTGCGACAGCAGAGGTTCTCGGATACAAGGTACCACAGGATTTTAAGGTCACAGGATTTGACAATCTGGATAAGGCTGCGTACTTTAACCCACAGATTACAACAGTGGAGCACAACAGGGGCAATATAGGCAGAAAAGTTCTTGAGATATTTAAGGCGCTTTGGAATGGCACGGGCGATGCTTCTGATAAATACCTTGATTCTGAGTTTATCCCGGCTGAGAGCTGCGGATGCCCTAATACCGGCAGAGTGGATTATCGTAATTACATAAAGAATATTATCAAAGGCTCCGTTGCAAAAGAGCAGGAGGAGGATGCAGTAATGATCCTCCAGAAAGAGCTCGAGGAGTGCAATGAATACTATGATTTGTTTGAGAGATACTCTGACTATATACAGAGCATGAAGTGTGACGGAGTGTATGTGGTCGGTGTTTCTGATCTGGCAGCTGCAAGGAACAATGCACACTTTAGGAAGCATGGCTATGATATTGACGACGAGGTTGTACTCTATGCGGATGACAAGGACAATGGAAAGCTTGAGTTTAAGAGTGTAAATGACCTTATGCAGTACATGCAGAGTGTAGATAAAAATACCTGTTATATGTATTACTCGCTACATTTCAGGGACGAGATAGTGGGCTATGTAATACTCAGGAATCCCGAGTTTTTGTACGACCATCCTGAGCAGTTTGATATACAGTCTGCCCTTCTTAAGAAGCTTGAGAATCTTTTTAAGCAAAAGGTACTTGAGAATACAAATAATGAGCTTAAGAATCTCTACAACCATGATGCGCTCACAGGCCTATACAATCGTGTGGCATGCAATGAGATGGTCATTCCTATGTTTGCTGAGCTTGAAGCTCAAAATGTCGGTTGCACCATAGTATTTCTCGATGTGGATGATTTCAAGGACATAAATGATACATACGGACACCAGTACGGTGACGAGCTTTTAAAGACTGTGGCGAGGGTGCTTGATGAGCAAAAGCCTGAAGGAAGTATGGTATATAGATTCGGTGGAGATGAATTTATCGTGTTTATCCCCGGGGACAGACATGACACTGCTGAGAAGTATATAAAGCGCGTGTATGATATCATGGAGCAGCACAGCCTGTTTATCAGTCACGGCATCATATATACGAAGCCGGGCAGTGGTAAGAGCTTTGACGATTATCTCGTAAGTGCTGACACAAAGATGTATCAGCTTAAGCAGCAGCACAAGCAGAAAAAGGATAGCAATTTCTTAAAGGGAGTGGATATTTCATCCGTTCCTATGATGGTTGACAATAATATACAAATAATGGATAGGGAAGGTCATGTGTGCAGGGTATTTGATTTTTTAAAGCTGAATAATGTAAATTCAGTCCGTCTGCGCATATGGAATGAGCCTGATAAGGTGCCGGAGTCTAATGGGTATTGCAGTCTTACATATGTTCTCGAGATGGCTCATGTCATTAAAAAATACAAAATGCATTTTCTGCTTGATTTTCATTATTCGGATTACTGGGCAGATCCGGGACAGCAGAATAAGCCTGATGCGTGGAAGAATTTGAGCTTTGATGAGCTGAAGGAGGCAGTGCACAAGTACACATATGATGTGCTATACAGATTAAAAATCATGGATTGTGCGCCGGATATGGTTCAGATTGGCAATGAAATAAGGAGTGGTATGCTGTTTCCGGATGGTGCAGTGCCACAGTACAGGCAGCTGGCTGAGCTTGTAAATGAGGGAATCAGAGCTGTCAGGGAGCTGCTCCCGGAGACAAAGGTCATGATTCATCTGGATCAGGGAGGCAGATATAACTGTATTATGCCGTGGCTTGATTCTATGTTTAATGCGGGCCTGCTGCCGATTGACGCGATTGGCCTTTCCTTTTATTCGTTTTGGCATGGTACCTTCATGGATTTGAAGGATACTATGAGCAGGATCATAAAATTATATAATCTGCCGGTTTATATTGTGGAGACAGCTCATCCGTGGAGGCATTGCAAGGGAGATCATATCTCGAAGGAACTCATGGAGACTGCAGGCCTTGATGCAGGCAGCGCAGAGCAGAAGAAGTCTCTTGAAATAATCATGCAGATAGCAGCAGAGGTGTCAAAGGATACCGGAAAGACCGGTGTATACTACTGGGAGCCTGTCGGTGTGCCTGGTAAAGGCATGGGAACCTGGTTTGAGAATATGGGTATGTTTGACGAGCATGGCAGGGCTTTGCCGGGCTGGGATGCAATCAGGGACTTTGATCAGAAAAATCCTCCGATTAAAGAGCTTGATAAGTATATTGAATCACTTTATGAGTATGAAGAAACACCGGAGGTGGAGGATTTCATGAAGCTTCTTATGATTCATGGAAATCTAATCTCAAATCCTGAATTTAAGGATGGATTTAATAATTGGCAGATTGAGACATGCCTCGAAGAAAGACAGTATACACTGGGTAAGGATGGAGTGTTTATCTCTTCGGATGCCAATTTTGACTATTCGATAAGCCAGACGGTGGATATTGAATATACCGGTGAGTATATAGCAGCGGTTGACTATAGAGGAACCAATACAACAGGTGTCGATGTCAAGCTGTTTATGGATGTGGAGGATGAAAGCGGCGTTCATACATATACAAGCGACATTTTCCCTGCTGATGTCAGGTTTGTGACACATCTGCTTAAGCCGGTAAGGCTGCAAAAGAATGCCAGGGTGACAGTAGGGCTTAGGATGCATACGCCTCCGGTGTTTGCAAAGATAAAGAAAATTTCACTCGTTGTAATTTAACCTGATATGTGATATTGTAGATAGGTATAGTGTTTTGCGGATGCGTTTTTGCCGTGGCAGGGCATTGTACATATAAATAACATGACTTACAGATTTCAGGAGGATTCCAATGAGTGAGAAGAAGAATACAGGTAAGAAGGCAGTCATAGCGGTGATTGTGATTGCACTTATCGTGGTAATTATTGCGCTTGCTGTTGTGATAAGCAACAAGAGCAAAAAGGATGGCTCAAAGAGCACAACAGAGGCAGGCACCCAGGCCGGCAGCGAGACGATGCGAAGCGGACAGTTTGACATAGACTACGCAAAGCAGGTTACAAAGCTTGCAGACTATTCAGGCGTTGCAATTACTGTCTCAAACGATTATGAGATAAACGATACAGCAAAGCAGACATATCTGACCAATGTGCTTCAGTCATATGGTGCAGATGCGTACAAGCAGGTTACAGATCGTGATACAGTTGCAGATGGCGATTATGTCAAGGTTGATTACACAGGATATAAGGATGGCAAAGCATTTGATGGTGGTTCTGCTACAGATGTGATGCTTGATGTGACAAATAACAGCCAGGTCGGCGGTTCATCCTTTATCGATGGATTTACAAAGCCTATAATCGGAGCCAAGGTGGGTGACAAGGTTAAGGGTGACGTGACTTTCCCTGAGGATTATGGCAATGACGACTTAAACGGACAGACAGTTACATTTGAGTATACAGTAAAGGGCATTTACTCAGCAGATCCTGTTGCACTTGCTGATATGACAGACGAGCAGGTCAACACAGTGTTTGGAAAGGCCGGGGTGACAACTAATGCCCAGCTTACCACACAGATTGAGAAAGATTTGAAGCAGCAGCTCTACAGCGCTGAGGTGGACAAGATAAAGAGCTACATGATTGAAAACAGCACAGTCGAGATTCCTGATGAGTATCTACAGGCCAGACTCAATGAGTATATTGCTTCATTTACCAAAGAAAATGTCAAGGATGGACAGACACTTAAGAAATATTTAAAGTCCAACTACAACATGACAGTGGATCAGGCCACAGAGAAGTGGAAGGAGAATCTGACAGACCAGATAAAGACAGAGTTCATCTTTGGACTTATCGCTGAGAAGGAAAATATCAAGATGGATGATGATGCCTTCAACAGCTATGTGGATTACATCGTATCAGCCAGCAATGGTCAGTTCAGCAAGGCTTCTGAGGTATACAAGTATTTTGGAAGCGGACACAAGGATGAGGGAAAGACATACCTTAAGAACCAGTACCTTGTAAACAAGGCTATCGATACAGTCACAGAGAAAGCAAATGTGACATTTGAGGATGGCAGTGCAGCGCCGGATACTTCAAGTGGCAGCGCGGATGCCGAATAATAACGATAAATATGCTGTCTGTGGTGATGCGCAGGCAGCTTAAATGGAGGATTAGATAATGGAACTTACAAACATACGCGAGATTTTCCGCAACAAGGACAAATTCGCTGACAAAGAGGTGACTATCGGAGGATGGGTCAGAAGCAATCGTAATTCAAAGAATTTTGGATTTATCGTGGTAAACGACGGTACATTTTTTGAGCCAATCCAGGTTGTATACGGAAATGGCTTAGACAACTATGATGAGGTTGGCAAGATCAATGTCGGAGCTGCAATTATCGTAAGAGGTACACTTGTGCTTACTCCGGATGCAAAGCAGCCATTTGAGATTCAAGCCGCAGAGGTGACTGTTGAGGGTGCATCCACACCGGATTATCCTCTGCAGAAGAAGAGACATACATTTGAGTATCTTCGTACAATCTCACACTTAAGACCTCGTACCAATACTTTTGAGGCAGTTTTCAGAGTGCGCTCACTCTGCGCATATGCTATTCACAAATTCTTCCAGGAGAGGGATTTTGTGTACGTGCACACACCGCTTATCACAGGAAGTGACTGTGAGGGTGCAGGAGAGATGTTCCAGGTGACTACACTTGATTTGAACAATCTCCCTATGACAGAGGATGGAAAGGTGGATTTCTCAAAGGATTTCTTTAATAAGCCTACCAACCTTACTGTTTCAGGACAGTTAAACGGCGAGACATATGCTATGGCATTCAAGAATATCTACACCTTCGGACCTACCTTCCGTGCGGAGAATTCAAACACCACACGTCATGCGGCAGAGTTCTGGATGATTGAGCCTGAGATTGCTTTTGCAGACCTTGAGGATGATATGATGCTTGCAGAGAGCATGCTCAAGTATGTTATCAACTATGTGCTTGAAAATGCACCTGAGGAGATGGCATTTTTCAACAATTTCGTGGACAAGGGACTCCTTGACAGATTAAGGAATGTTGTGGAAAATGATTTTGCACGTGTGACATATACAGAGGCTATAGATATCCTTTCAAAACACAACGACAAGTTTGATTACAAGGTATCATGGGGCTGTGATTTGCAGACTGAGCATGAGAGATACCTCACAGAGCAGATTTACAAGCGCCCTGTATTTGTCACAGATTATCCGAAGGAGATAAAGGCCTTCTACATGAAGCTGAATGACGACGGAAAGACCGTTGCAGCAGTTGACTGTCTCGTGCCGGGAATCGGAGAAATCATCGGTGGAAGCCAGAGAGAGGATGACTACGACAAGCTTCTTGCCAGAATAAATGAGCTTGGACTTTCAGAGGATGACTACAAGTTCTACCTTGACTTAAGAAAATACGGCTCTGCAAGACACGCAGGCTTTGGACTGGGCTTTGAGAGATGCGTAATGTATCTTACCGGCATGGGCAATATCCGTGACGTTATCCCATTCCCTAGAACAGTTAATAACTGTGAGCTGTAATCACGAATGAATTTCATACATGAATAATTACCGCCCTCTGCACATATATATGATGTGTGGAGGGCGTTTTTATGTGGAGAAAAATCAAAGGTCCTGTGATAACAATATGTATCATGCATCTTACGGCGCTTTTGTGCCTTATCATACTTTCCATAGTACAGTGCTTTGTCGACATGGCGGAGTGGATAAGCTTTGCACTCTCAATGGCGGTCAATATAGTGGTGGGGCTTGTGTGCGGATTTTTGCTCAAATGCTGCTTTCACCGCAGACGTTTTATCAGGGTGACGGTCGTAGCATACTGGATAACGTATGTGATAGCAACAGTGGTCATAGATATAGGTGAATCAAAAAATATATTCGAGCTTTTGATAATACTCCTTCTGGTAATGTTTTCAGCGCTTGTTTTTCGCTAAAAAAGGACTTTTCATATTGATAATGCTGTGATATAATGTTGAAAGCAAATATGATGTGTCAATGAGACATCGTTAAATGAAAAGGAGATAAAAATGAAACACGTAAAGACATTAAATACAAGAAAATTACAGAACACAGTTAAAAAGGGCGGATGTGGCGAGTGCCAGACATCATGCCAGTCAGCTTGCAAGACATCTTGTACAGTTGGAAACCAGACTTGTGAGCAGTACAAATAGTCATAGGTGAAGCGGATTTAAAGAGTGTGCGCTGATAGGTGCACACTCTTTTCGCAGTGTAATTTTAAAATGTGTATAGAAAGAGAGGAATATTGTAGTGGTTCATCAGTACAAGAACAACGGCTATAATATTGTCTTAGATGTCAACAGTGGCGCAATCCATGTGGTGGATGATGTCACATATGACGTTATTGAGCTGTTTGAGGACAACTCAGCTAAGGAGATTATTGAAAAGCTTGTGGACAGGTATCCACAGACGGAGATAGAAGAAGCAATACAGGAAGTAAATGAGCTTAAGGATAATGAAGAGCTCTTCACAGAAGATACATACAAAGAGCGTATCATAGATTTCAAGAAGCGCCAGACAGTTGTAAAGGCACTTTGCCTTCACATAGCGCACGACTGCAACCTTGCCTGCAGATATTGTTTTGCAGAGGAGGGCGAGTATCACGGCAGACGAGCTCTCATGAGCTATGAGACCGGAAAACAGGCACTTGATTTTTTGATTGCCAATTCAGGCAGCAGGAGAAACTTAGAGGTAGACTTCTTTGGAGGAGAGCCTCTTATGAACTGGGATGTGGTGAAGCAGCTTGTGGCATATGGAAGAGAGCAGGAGAAGCTTCATGACAAGCATTTCAGGTTCACGCTCACCACAAACGGTGTGCTCTTAAATGACGAGATTATGGAGTTCGCCAACAAAGAGATGGACAATGTAGTCCTTAGTATCGACGGACGCAAGGAGGTTCATGACCGCATGAGACCTTTCAGAAAGGGTGCCGGCAGTTATGACCTTATTGTTCCGAAATTCCAGAAGTTTGCGGAGAGCAGACATCAGGACAAGTACTATGTGAGAGGTACATACACACATTTCAATACTGATTTTTCAAAGGATGTGCTTCATCTGGCTGATTTAGGCTTCAAGCAGATTTCGGTTGAGCCTGTGGTGGCACAGCCTACAGATGAGTATGCACTTAAGGATTCTGATTTACCTGTGCTCTTTGATGAGTACGACAGACTTGCAGCAGAGATGGTAAAGAGAAACAAGGCAGGAAACGGCTTCAATTTCTTCCATTTTATGATAGATTTAGAGGGAGGACCTTGTGTATATAAGCGTCTTTCCGGCTGTGGCTCAGGAACTGAGTACCTGGCAGTGACTCCATGGGGAGATTTATATCCATGCCATCAGTTTGTGGGCAATGAGGACTTCCTTATGGGTAATGTCTGGGATGGCATCAAGGCCACTGACATCCAGGATGAGTTTAAGTGCTGTAATGTTTATGCCAAGGAAAAATGTCGCAACTGTTTTGCCAGATTCTATTGCAGCGGTGGCTGTGCCGCCAACTCATACAACTTCCATGGCACAATCACTGATGCCTATGATTTAGGCTGTGAGCTGCAGAAGAAGCGTATAGAGTGCGCTATCATGATTAAGGCAGCAGAGGCTGATATGGCAGATGATGCACAATAATTTGAATTTGTCACGGGAAACGGATAGCGGTATTTGTGACCCGTGTGCGAATATATTTGCCATCTGTATACCTATATGGATGGTAGCAAAATGACAGGAAGGTATAAGAAAATGAAAAAAGGAAAGAGTTGGGTGATTATCCTTGTGGCAGTCATTTGTATTGGCTTGCTGGGCTGGTATTCCACTGCAGTAATCACCGACACAAAGCAAAAGCAGGAGGCAACTGCTAATGGTGAGAGTACCAAGGATAAGGATTATCAGAATATCAAGCTTGGTCTCGACCTCTCAGGTGGTGTTTCAATTACCTACCATATCAAGGACAAGAATCCTTCAGACAAGGACGTAAATGATACTATCGCAAAGCTCGAGGAGCGTGCAGAGAGCTACACAACAGAGTACTCTGTATACAAGAGCGGGGATGACCGTATCACTGTAGAGATTCCGGGTGTTGAAGACCCTAACAAGGTACTCGAGGATCTTGGAAGTCCGGGATCACTGTACTTCATCGCCCAGTATGACAGTGACGGAAATGCCAACTATACACAGGACACATCGGTTGAGGGCGGCTACAAGCTCAACTATGATATTGACACCTTAAAGGCCAATGGTTCAGTCATCCTCGATGGTAACGATGTAAAGGATGCAAGCGCCCAGTATGACCAGTCATCATCTACATCAACCAAGGAGCCTGTTGTTTCATTAAAGCTCAAGGATGAGGCTATTGACACATGGGCAGATGCCACAAAGAAGGCAAAGGATGCAGGACAGTCAATCGGTATATACTATGATGATCATTTCATCAGCGTTCCTACAGTAAGCGCCGTTATCTCAGATGGTAACTGTGTAATCAATGGAATGAAGGATTTCGACGAGGCAACAAGCCTTGCAACATTTATCCGTGTCGGAGCCATCAACCTCCAGCTCGAGGAGTTAGAGTCAAATGTTGTTGGCGCACAGCTCGGTGGATCAGCGCTCACAAATGCAGTAAAGGCTGCAATTATCGGAATTATCTTAATCATGATATTCATGATTGTGCTCTATGGTATACTCGGTGTGGTTGCATCTATCGGACTTGCACTCTACTCAATGCTTACAGTACTGTTTATTTACTGGTTTGAGATTACACTTACACTGCCGGGTATCGCGGGTATCATCCTTGGTATCGGTATGGCAGTAGATGCAAACGTTATCGTATTTGCCCGTATCCGTGAGGAAATCGCAGGTGGCAAATCAGTGCTTGCTGCAGTAAATGAGGGCTACAAGAAGGCTCTTTCAGCCATCCTCGATGGACAGATTACAACCTTTATCGCAGCACTTGTGCTTATGGTGCTCGGTTCAGGTACAGTAAAGGGCTTTGCATACACCCTTATGATTTCAATTATTCTGTCACTGTTTACAGCTCTTTTTATTGCAAAATACCTTACAAGAGCATTTTACGGTGTCGGTGTCAGAGCTGAGAAGTTCTACGGCAAGGCAAAGAAGAGAAAGGTTATCAGATTTGTACAGAACAGAGTTAAATACTTTGTTATCTCAGGTGTAGTCATACTTGCAGGTATCGGCGGTATGATTTATTTCGGTGCTACAAGCGGCAATGCATTAAACTACAGTCTTGAGTTTGTAGGTGGTACATCAACCACTGCAGACTTTGGCAAGGATTATACAGCAGCAGAGGTTGAGAAGGACATCGTGCCTTCAGTATCAAAGCTCCTTGGCAATAGTGCAGTGCAGGTTACTACAGTCCAGGGCAGCCATGATGTCACATTAAAGACACGTACACTTTCACTCGATGAGAGACAGGATCTCGCAGCTCTTCTTGAGAAGGATTTCAATGTTGATGCATCAACTATAGAGACTCAGAGTATCAGCTCAACCATCAGTGGAGAGATGAGAACAAACGCTGTAAAGGCAGTTATTATTTCATGTATTTTCATGCTGTTATATATCTGGTTCAGATTCAAGGACATCAGATTTGCTTCAAGTGCTATCCTTGCGCTGGTACATGATGTGCTTGTTGTTGTCACAGCATATGCACTTATCAGAATCTCAGTCGGCAGTACGTTTATCGCATGTATACTTACAATTGTAGGTTACTCAGTCAACGATACAATCGTTATCTTTGACCGTATCCGTGAGAACCTTCACGGTATCAGGAAGTACTCAGCAGATGAGCTTGCTGATATAGCAAACGAGTCCCTTACACAGACACTTTCACGAAGCATCAATACTTCGCTTACTACATTTGTTATGGTATTGTTACTCTTTATCTTTGGTCATACATCAATCAGAGAGTTCTCATTACCACTCATGGTAGGTGTGCTTTGCGGAACATATTCATCAATCTGCATCGCTACAGAGCTGTGGTATGTGATGAAGCTTTATCTGGGCAAGAGCGCCATCAAAAAGCAGGCGGCTGCACCGGCTAAGGGTTCTAAAAAAGCTAAGAATTAATAATTAATAATTAATTTATGGCCCGGCCTTTAAAGGCTGGGCTATTGTTTTTTGTGGACTTATTAATATATGCAGATATGTTTATATATTTATAAATTTATGTGCGGAGTAATAGAATGGAGCATTATTTATATGAAAATTTTTCTGATTTATCTGCTTCTTATGAATATAGCAGGCTTTGCTGCGATGGGAATTGACAAGTGTAAGGCCAAGGCACACGCATGGCGCATCCCTGAGAAGACATTATTTGGGCTCAGCCTGCTGGGCGGAAGCGCCGGTACCTGGGCTGGGATGTATGCCTTCAGGCACAAGACAAAGCATTGGTATTTTGTAAAGGGGATGCCGCTTATTTTCTTTATCCATGTGGTTATTGCATGTGTTGTCTACAGGAATTTCTATTAGAAATTTAATTATACAAGGTAACAAAATGCTTAATGTAGGTAAAAAGTAACAAAAAAATGTAGCATATAAGTACATAATTGTGTATAATAGATAACAGGTACAAAACCACTACACAACTATCAAGGAGGACAAAATAATGTGGGCATATGAAAGCGTATTTTATCAGATTTATCCGTTAGGCTTCTGTGGGGCACCATTTGAGAATGATGGTGTTTTGGAGCACAGAATTCTGAAAGTGAATGACTGGATACCTCATATCAAAAAGCTTGGGGCAGATGCAATCTATTTTTCACCGGTGTTTGAATCTGATACACACGGATATAATACAAGGGATTATAAAAAAATAGACACAAGGCTTGGCACAAACGAGGACTTCGCACAGGTCTGTGATAATCTGCACAAGGACGGCATAAGGGTGGTGCTGGATGGTGTGTTCAATCATGTGGGAAGAGGTTTTTGGGCGTTCCAGGATGTGCTTAAAAACAGAGAAAGCTCACCATATGTAAACTGGTTTGGCCGTATAGCCTTTGACGGCAACTCAAACTATAATGATGGATTGTGGTACGAGGGCTGGGAAGGAAACTATGACCTGGTCAAGCTTAATCTGAGAAATGAGGATGTAATCCAGCATATCTTTTCAGCGATAAAGGGCTGGGTAGACGAGTTTGATATAGACGGGCTGAGACTTGATGTGGCATACTGCCTCGACCATGATTTCCTCAGAAGACTAAGGGAATTCTGCGACTCATTAAAGCCGGATTTCTTTCTGGTGGGAGAGACACTGCATGGTGACTACAATCAGATTATGAATGATGCGATGCTTCACTCGGTAACGAACTATGAGTGCTATAAGGGTCTGTACTCAAGCTTTAATTCCATGAATATGTTTGAGATAAATCATTCGCTTCTCAGACAGTTCGGACCGGAGCAGTGGACTCTCTACAAGGGTAAGCACCTCCTGTCATTTGTGGACAATCATGATGTGACAAGAGTGGCAAGCATACTGACCAATGAAAAGCATCTGCCACTAATCTATGCACTTGCATTTGGTATGCCGGGCATCCCTTGTGTGTACTATGGCAGTGAGTGGGGAGAGAAGGCAAAAAAAGAAGACGGTGACCCGGCGCTTAGGGCATGCTTTGAAGCGCCACAGTGGAATGAACTGACTGAGTGGATTTCAAAGCTCGCAGAGGCAAAGAAGCAGTCAAAGGCACTATGCTACGGTAATTTCTATTCGGTTGTGCTCACAAACGGCCAGTGTGTTTTTGGTCGTGAATGTGATGGCGAAAGGGTATTCGTGTGCATCAATGCCGCAGACCAGCCGTTTTTCGCAGGCTTTGATATGGGAAAGGGTGATGCAACAGACCTGATTACAGGTGAGCAGGTTACTTTAAACGGTGGCCTTGAGCTGCCACCTTACAGTGCATACTTTTTGAGATAACATTTGTATGGACAATAAAGGAAAAAATAAAAGAAAAAATGGAAGAAAAGAGCTCATATGTGCTGTCACAGCCGTAGTGGTACTTTACATAGCTATGGAGTCGATAGGCATCACATGCCCCATTAAGTTCATCACCGGAATATCATGTGCAGGCTGTGGCATGTCGAGGGCATGGATGGCATTTTTACAGCTTGATATAGCAAAGGCATTTGCATACCATCCGCTTTTTTGGCTTGTGCCTATTGCGGTAATAGTGCTTTTGTGTAAATCTAAAATAAATATTAAAATTTATAAAATAATTATATTTACAATCATCATTATGTTTGCTATTGTTTATATATGCAGATTGATATGGTCAGGAGATGATGTCGTGGTCTTTGAGCCGGAAAACAATATCCTGTTTCGTATCATTCGTGTAATAAAAAGTAAATAAAAAAGGAGAAAGAAGATGTTTTGTGAGAAATGTGGAAAAGAAATTCCTGATTCAACAAAATTCTGTCCATACTGTGGAGCACCTGTTTCCAAGGCACAGGATTTTGTCAACAAAGCAGGAGAGGTCTTCAATGCAGCAGAGCAGGAGCTTGGAAGTGCATTTGATGAGGTAAAGCAGTCCTTCACAGGAAACAGTGCAAACCAGCAGAATGCAGCCGGACAGTACAACGCAGGCTACCAGAATAACGGAGCCGGACAGTACAATACAGGCTACCAGAACAATGGTGGTCAGACTCCTCCGCCATACAGGGGAGAGAAGTTAAAGGATGACAGAGGTCTTGCCTCATACATCATCCTGTCTATTATTACATGTGGTATTTATGGATATTATTTCATCTACAAGATGGCTCATGATGTCAATATAGCATGTGATGGAGATGGCGAGAATACATCAGGTCTCGTAGCATTTATCCTGCTTTCAATGATTACATGCGGTATCTATGCATGGTATTGGTACTATAAGCTGGGCAACAGACTGGCAAATAATGCAGGCAGATACGGACTTGGCATTCAGGAGAATGGAACCACTGTTTTGATGTGGTGCATATTTGGTACACTTGTCTGTGGAATCGGACCATTCATCGCTATGCATATACTTATCAAGAACTCAAATATGATCTGCAATGCTTACAACAGGGCACATGGACTTATGTAATTTGAGTTTTGATTTAATTTAATTAAATAATTTGATTATATTATTTCTAAGGCGGGAGGCAGTTTGCATTAAGCAGACTGTCTCCTTAAATTTTGTATATTAAATTAAACGGTAAATATTATTGAAAAAGGTCATTCAGACATTGACAAAAATTTGTCAAAGTGTTACTATTTTTTTATAAATTACGACAGAAATGTCGGTTATACATAGGTTTTTTAAGGAGGATTTATACAATGAGCGAGTTCAAAAATTTAACACTTGACGTAGCAGATCAGATTGCAGTACTTGCAATCTCAAGACCGGCTGCTCTTAATGCATTAAACAGTGAGACTCTTGATGAGTTAAATGTAGCATTAACAGAGATAGAGGCAAGAGACGATGTTAAGGTGCTTATCCTTACAGGTGGTCCTGACAAGAAGGGCAACGAGTTCAAGTCATTCGTAGCAGGAGCAGACATCTCAGAGATGGTTAATTTCACAGCACCACAGGCAAGAGCATTCGGAATCAAGGCTTCAGAGCCATTCTTCAAGCTCATGAATATGCGTCAGGTAACAATCGCAGCTGTCAATGGATTCGCACTCGGTGGAGGATGCGAGATTTCTATGGCATGTGATATCAGAATCGCTTCTGAGAACGCAATTTTCGGACAGCCTGAGACAGGACTTGGAATCATCCCTGGCTTTGGCGGTACACAGAGACTTGCTCGTTTAGTAGGAATGGGACGTGCTAAGGAAATGATCTTCACATGCGACAATGTAGACGCTGCAGAAGCATACCGCATCGGTCTCGTTAATAAGGTAGTAGCAAAAGAGGAGCTTATGCCAACAGCTAAGGCTATGGCTGCAAAGATCATCTCTAAGGGAAGCTACGCAATCTCAGTTGCTAAGGCTGCTATCAACAACGGATATGATATGGATATCAAGAACGCTGTTGAGATGGAAGCAAACCTCTTCGGTGTTGTAAATGATACAAACGACAAGAAAGAGGGAATGGGAGCATTCCTTGAGAAGAGAGCTGCAAACCTCACAGATTTCTAAATTATGATATACAGACGCTGTCTGGACGTGGGGCTTGACATCATGATATCAGGCTGTGTGCAGCAGTGTAAATATGTAAGGTTTAAGGTATAAAAGCCGGTGCGTTTTAGCACCGGTTTTTTTCTGCTTTTTTAGATGTTTACAGGTCTTGAAAAAAGTAGAAAATGTTTTTATAATAAATTAATATGTGATTTGCCGGAGTATGACAAGAAAGTATTTGTAACTATTTTGTGAGAAAATATATTGTCATAGGAATATAATTTAAGATTTACAAGAGGAAAAAATGAAGTCAAGAGCAACACAGACCAAAGAACTGGATATGGTGAACGGACCACTCGCAAGGAAGATACTGATTTACTCCATACCGCTCATGTTCTCAAACCTTTTACAGGTATTTTTTAATATGACGGATGTGGCAGTGGTGGGAAAATTTGCAGGTGCAAGAGCACTCGGCTCGGTCGGTTCCACGACAATCATCATCACACTCACAACAGGCATACTGCTTGGCATGGGAGGCGGTGTCAATGCTGTCACGGCACTGCACATGGGAGCAGAGGACTATCAGAGGGTGCATAAGACCGTCCACACATCGGTCATCCTGTGCTTTATAGCGGGACTTTTACTGTTAGTGACAGGCCTGGCTTTTTCAAAGCCACTGCTTGAAGTGATGAATACAAAGCCTGAGCTTATAGACGGTGCTACAGCATATCTGATGATATATCTGTGCGGTTCGCCGGCGCTTGCGCTTTATAATTTCGGCAACGGTGTGCTGAGTGCAGTTGGAGATACAAAGAGGCCTCTCATATACCTGAGTATCTCAGGAATTATCAATATAGTGCTCAACCTGTTCTTTGTAATAGTATGCAATATGGGTGTGATAGGAGTAGCCATCGCAAGCATCATAGCACAGTATATCTCAGCGGCACTCATCATCAGGTTTCTCATGAAGACATACGGCAGCTACGGCCTGCGCATGAAGGATATAGCGATTGACAGGGATGCAGCTGCAGCAGTGCTTCGTATCGGAGTGCCGGCCGCGATACAGTACTCGCTCTTTGCCATAGCCAATATATGTATCCAGACATCCATCAATTCCTTCAGCCATGTGGTAGTGGAGGGCAATTCAGCTGCCACCAATGCGGATTCGCTCATCTATGACATGATGGCAGCATTTTACACCGCATGTACCAGCTTCATAGCGCAGAATCTGGGCGCGAGGAAAAAGGAAAGGGTGCTTAGGACATTTTTCATCACCCTGGCATACTCGTTTCTGATGGGACTGGTGCTTGGAGTGGCGCTGTTTATATTCCAAAGACCGTTCCTTTTGCTCTTTACGAGTGATGATGCCGTGATACACTATGGACAGATCAGAATCGGTGTGATGGCATTCGTCTACTGTGTATCAGCTTTCATGGACAATGCCACAGCCGCCGCCAGGGGCATTGGAAAAAGTGTAGCACCTACCATCATAGTGGTCATGGGCTCTGTCGTATTCAGGATTATATGGCTGCTCACGGTGTTTGCGTATTTTAAGACACTGCAGTCATTATATCTCATATATGTCATTTCGTGGACGCTCACCGCAATCGCCGGCAATATATACTTTGTGTACCACTACAGGAAAATTTAAGTTGGAATTTTTACAGCTTGAGGAAATTTAGAGACCCTTCAGGATTATCAGTGCCCTTCTCAAGCAGTGAGATGAGCTCAGAGATAGTCTGTTCGGTCTCTTCTTTTGTGGACGGAATCAGTGTATTGTCTAGCTTTACAACGAGCACAAGGAGCACAATCTCTGCAAGCGCATCAGGCTGTTGGCACACGATAAGTCCCTCAGCTGCTCCCTGCCTTATGATTTCACCGGTCACCGGCTTTAGCTCAGTAATCAGGTAATTGATGTATTTGTTGTGCAAAAATGCATTCTCCTGTACACCGTTTCCGGCATCGGACTGGATTTTTAAAAAGGCTGCAGAGGAGTTGCGACATGCCTGAAATATCATCGCCATGCGCACAAATGGAGATATATCGGTGCGCTTTGCAAGCTCCTTTGCGGTGGCAAGCGGCTCCTCGTAGCTTTTTGCCATAAGTGCATCAAAGATAGCCTCCTTTGATGAAAAATAATAATATATGCTACCCTTGCCTATCCCGGCTGTCTGGGCGATTTCGCTGACAGATATCTGGGATATTTTTTTTGTTTCTAAAAGGGTTCTTAGCGCTTCAAGTATCTTCTCGTATTTTTCCGAATTTGGTCTTGTGGAATGTGGCATAGTGGCTCCTCTTTTATTAGTTACGTTCATTTTAATATATATGATTAAAGGGTCAAAAGGTATCATCGATGCATGCTT
>ULTN01022346.1_pt1 | contig 31925 bp, 28 predicted proteins | sample 1957681 | NCBI WGS metagenome assembly ULTN01 (sample SAMEA4835736, study PRJEB28245) | human gut metagenome | biome: gut microbiome; material: fecal sample | place: Denmark | collected 2008
CGGTTCGGGGCTGAAGGGGAACGGCGTCATGTCAATCAGGCCAAGGCCTTTAATCTGTTCCTGACCGAACTGGTCAAAATACGAAAGCACAATCGGCCCGCCCATGGACCAGCCCATAACAACGGCGTCTTTTAAATCGAGGTAGTTAATTAAGTCATAAACATCGCAGGCAAACTGTTTAATGGTAATGCCGTGCAGCCCTTTGGAGGAGTTGCCGTGCCCGCGCAGGTCCAGCGTAACAACGGTAAAATCCCTGGCAAGTTCATCCACGTTGCGCTGCCAGAAAACGTGCGAGCACTGCCAGCCGTGAATTAATACCAGCGGGCGCCCTGTGCCGCGCACTTCGTAATACAAATGGGCACTGTCGGCCGTATTAAAATAACCCTGTTTCATAATTACACCTCACAATCGTAAAAATTATTGCTGCTGTAATACTTCGCCGTGCGCAGCAAAAAGCCTGCCTTTAATTAATGTTTTAATGCCATAGATAAGTAACGGCAAATATGATAAAATATTTTTACAGGGCGGCTTTGCGTCCTTAAGGCGAGAAGTGTTAGCTTTAATGTTAATAACGCTCGCTAAGTGATTATGTGCGAACATAAGTCACACATCTGCTTTTAGCAGACAATTTGCAGATAATGACCCATAAAAACGGCATGAGCAGATTCGTGGCTTTTGCTATTTATGGCAGTTCGCAACTTTTTTGCGTTGTTTGGCAAGTGGTGCTGTTGGCTTCGTTTGCAGTTATAACTTACGCATATCTGCGGATTGAAGAGGCTGTTAACGGCAGCGGCGCACTTAATGATTTTAGTTATAACTTACGCATATCTGCGGATTGAAGAAGATTGTTACTGCTGACGGTATTAAAGGCTCTCCTGTTATAACTTACGCATATCTGCGGATTGAAGAGATTAGTGCTTTAGCGCTGTCAAGTGTAGGTTTTTCAGTTATAACTTACGCATATCTGCGGATTGAAGATGGTTCATCATCTGGTCTTTCACATATCATATAAGTTATAACTTACGCATATCTGCGGATTGAAGAATCACGAAGGATACGGCCTGCCTGAGTAAGTTCAGTTATAACTTACGCATATCTGCGGATTGAAGATGTAATAGCTGGCGAACTTTTTATTCCGTCTGCTGTTATAACTTACGCATATCTGCGGATTGAAGAACCGACAGCGGAGAATTTATAGGCAACGCTGACGGTTATAACTTACGCATATCTGCGGATTGAAGATGTTTACTGCTTTATACGACGTTGCAATTTCTTTTTGTTATAACTTACGCATATCTGCGGATTGAAGAATAATAACATCTCCTTTGATAAAAGGTAAGGGCGGTTATAACTTACGCATATCTGCGGATTGAAGAACGGATATACCGAATAATACATTGATTGTTCATTGTTATAACTTACGCATATCTGCGGATTGAAGTGCAGTTATCAGCTTTGCAGGAAACGGAACTGCAAGTTATAACTTACGCATATCTATCTATATTTTTATTTTGAGGTAACAATGAGTATAAAAGCAATACGTTTAGAAATTGTCAAACCTTATAATGAATCTGATGCTGAAAAGGTTGTAACATGGAATGAATTGGGGCAAGTTCTGCGTGATGTGCGTTATGCTTGTGCTAAAGCAGAAAATTATGCTATTACGCAAAGGTATTTATGGGAAAGATTTAAGATTGATTATAAAAATAAAAATGGAGTCTATCCGAATCCTAAAGATTTTAAAGAAAAAACAGATTTATATTCACAACTAACAGGGATGTTTCCTGATATTGCTGCAAGTATTATTAATCAAACTGACCAAGTTGCAACAAGAAAATGGAATAATGAAAAGAAAGATGTTCTATCGTTAAAAAGGTCGTTAACTTCATTTAAATTAGAAGTGCCAATACCAGTACATAATAAAAGTTATAAAATTTTTAAAATCAATGAAACTGAGCGCGAAAATTATATAATCAAAGTAAATTTGTTGTCTAAAAAATCAAATAGGCAAACTAATTACAATATGCTTTTAAAGGTCAAGGATAATTCTTCAAAAACTATATTGGATAAGATTATTGCCGGAGAGTTAAAGCAAAAAGGCTTGCAGATTATAAGTAATAAGAAAAAATGGTTTTGCATAATACCGTATGATTTTACCGAGAGGAATACAGAGGTTGTTGACGGCAGAATTATGGGTATAGATTTAGGAATTGCAAAAGCCGTTTATTATGCTTTTAATGATTCGTATAAACGTGGAAGCATTGATGGCGGAGAGATAGAGCGTTTCCGTAAATCGGTACGTGCAAGGCGTATCACAATACAAAATCAAGGTAAATATTGTGGCGATGGCAGAATTGGTCATGGAGTAAAGCGGCGTTTGAAACCGGTTGAAGCATTGCGTGAAAAAGAAAAGAATTTTAGAAATTTAATTAACCACCGATATGCCCGTCATCTTGTGGAGATTGCTGTAAAGAATAAATGTGCCGTTATACAAATGGAAGATTTAACAGGAATTACAAAAGATAATGCCTTTTTAAAGGACTGGCCATATTATGATTTACAGCAAAAAATAAAAGAAAAAGCAGCTGAATACGGAATTTTATTTAAGACGATTAATCCATATAAAACAAGCCAGCGTTGCTCGCGCTGCGGTTATATAGATAGAGAAAACCGTCCGGAACAATCTGTATTTGTTTGCCAAAATTGTGGTTATGGATCTTTGTATCTTTGTGAAAATTGCAACAAAGAACAAAATCATGCTGGAATATGTGATACTTGTGGAGGAAAAACAAATTTAATTACTGTTAATGCAGATTACAATGCTGCCAAAAATATAGCAACTGAAAATATCGAAGAAATTATCAAAAAAGAAATGGGTAAGGAGTATAATCCACCTAAATAAAACAAAAAGGCATGGACCAAAATCCATGCCTGAATTTTTAACTTGCTGTATTAATGTACCAATTTAACGCCGGTGCGTGCTTCAATATCTTTTTCGCCCTTGTCTACAAGGAAGGAAACTACGGCGTCGCCGGTGATGTTAACGCAGGTGCGCGGCATGTCAAGGATACGGTCGATACCGGCGATAAGGGCAGAGCCTTCAAGCGGCAGGCCAACGGCGGTTAAAATCATGGTAAGCATGATAAACCCTGCGCCCGGTACGCCTGCGGTGCCGATAGATGCCAGTGTGCCGGTTAGCACGATGGTAAGCATCTGGGCAGAGTTAAGGTCTACGCCGTAAAGCTGGGCAACAAACAAAGCGCATACGCCCTGGTAAACTGCGGTGCCGTCCATATTAATGGTTGCGCCGAGCGGCAGCACAAAGCTGGAAACTTCTTTGGAAACGCCCATTTTCTGCACGCAGGCAAGGTTTACAGGTAAAGTGCCGTTGGACGAGCAGCTGGTAAAAGCAAGCAGCTGCGCCGGTGCAAGGCCTTTAAAGAATTTAAGCGGGCTGAATTTGCCGATAACTTTCAGCATGCCGCCATATACAAATACAGCATGCAAAAAGCAGCCAAGGTAAACGGCAACGATAACTTTTAACAGCGGCAGCAGTACGGCCGGGCCGTTGGAAGCAACTACCGGGGTAATCAGGCCGAATACGCCAATGGGGGCAAAGTCCATAATAATGCCTACAATTTTGTAGGATACTTCGGCAAGGCCGTTAATGGTGTTTTTAAAAGTATCGGCAGGTTCGCCAACCATGGAAATGCCAAGGCCGAGGAACAGTGCAAAAACTATAATTTGCAGCATATCTGCCTTCAGCATGGATTCTATCGGGTTGGTGGGGAAAATATTAACAATAACCTGCATTAAAGGCGGTGCGTCTTTGGCGGATGCAACAAGCCCTTCGGCGGGCAGGTTCATGCCTGCGCCCGGCTCAATTACACTGCCCAAAATAAGGCCCAGCACAATGGCAAACGCCGTTGTTACAAGGTAGTAAATAACGGTTTTCATACCGATGCGGCGGATTTTTTTAATATCGCCCAGACTGCACATGCCCATAACGAGCGAAGCAAAAACCATCGGCACGATTGTCATTTTAATCATGTTCATAAAAATAGCGCCGAAGGGGGCAATCCACGTTTTGGCAAATTCGGCCCCGTCTGCGCCAAGCAGCAGCCCGGCAACAACGCCAAGCACCAGTGCTGCCATAATTCTTGTTGATAACTTCATTATAAAGCCTCCTAAATATGTAAAAATATATTATAACAAATTTGTATTATATCAAAAAAATAATAAAAAACAAAATTGTATACAATATTTTTGATAGAGGAAGCCAAAATAAAAAAAAGCCGCCGGAGCGGCATTTTAATTTTGTTTGAAGCGGTGCAGCGATTTAATTGCAAGCATACTGCCAAACCAGGCTGTAACAATGCCGCCCAAAACATCAAGCGGGTAATGCACGCCGAGGTACAGGCGCGAAAAGGCAACCATTACGGCCAGAAACATAATGGGCAGGCCAAAAAATTTGGGCAGCAGTTTGTAATATACAAAGGCGCAGGCAAAGGCGGCGGTGGTGTGCCCGGAAGGAAAGGAGTAGCCAGAAGCGTGCGTAATAAGCGGAATAATCTGCGGCAGCACTTCAAACGGGCGTGGGCGCATAACGGCATTTTTTAAAATAACATTGCTGATAAACGTGCTTAACACAAGTGCGGCAATGGCAGTTATGCCTGCGGTGCGCGTTTTGGAATTAAGGGCAAGAAGAATACCCGTAAAAATCCAAAACCAGCCCAAATCGCCCAAAAAGCTGATGCCGCGCCAGAAGCTGTGCAGCGGTTCATAACGCAAAGCATCCTGTATGTAAAGCAAAAGGCGTGTGTCAAGTTCTGCCAGGTAAGCCATCATCCTTCCTCCTTTCCGGCTGCGCCTTGTTTTTATTTTTCTTTATTATAAGTTTAACATAGATGGATTAAAATAAGATGAGAGGGAGAAGGGGTTTATTCTTTTTATTTGTAATATTCTTTGTATTTACACCATTGCATTTTTATTTATTTTATTATTCATCTTCATTCTTTTGACTGACCAAAAGAATGAAGCAAGAAAAGTCACGCGGCTGATAAAAATTTAAACGCGGCACGCCGAAAGCAATAAAATTTTCCGCGGAACTCGCTGCGCTCAAACACCGGGAAAATTTTATTGCTTTTCAGTAAATACCGCTAAATTTTTAATGCCGCGATTGCACTTAATCCGTACTTTTTAACTTTTTAATTTAGTATATTTTACATTTACATCGTATTTTTTACCTACTTATTATCTAACTTACGGCAACATTGCTATTGTTCATAATATTTACCCAAAGTACGAATTTGGGCAGAGCGCGACTTTCAAAAAACAGGCGAAAACTTTAAATAAAAGGCACTTGCAGCATTTGCCGGAGGATGTCTGAGCGCAGCGAGTTTCCGCAGGTGCTGCAAGTGGCAAACTTATTTGGTACTGAGCCGTTAAGTTTTTTGAGGAGCGAAGGCTTTTTGATTACTTTTTGGCCTACAAAAAGTAATATGAATAAAAATTTAAATAAAAATATAATAACATAAATTCAAAGCCGTAACGTAAACAAAAACAACGTAGTTTGCATTCGAAAAGGGCTTGTGCTATAATAAAAGCACAAAATGATAGAGTGTTATCATTAAACGATGATGCACGCAAACAAAAAAACCGGGAGTTGCCGCTCCCGGTTTTTTATTGTGCTGACTGTGAGCTTTAGCTATCTGTCCAGCCACTTGCAAATATAATACGAAATTACACTTGCTGCGACAGATATAATTAATGATAGAATGTTATCCAACGATGAATACACCTCCTTCCTGCCGGAAAGAGTCACAGCTTTTCTATTATGCCTGTAAAATAAATTTCTGTCAATGAAAATTGTTGTATTACCAAAAAGCTGCTTTTAAACAGTTTAAAAGTACGGTTTACATTAAAATGCGGCATTGGGTTTTTAGCAATATTTAATAAGAAAAACGGTAAAAATAAAAGCAAATATTCATAGCAGGCAGGTATTTTTTGCCTGCATATTGAATTATTACACGTTAAGTCTTACGGAAAGAGGTGAGATTATGCTTTTAGGTATAGATGTTGGCGGCACTTTTACAGATGCCGTTTTGGTAGATAACGGTACTGTGCATGCGCAGGCCAAGCGCCCTACAACGCACGGCGAGGTGCTGCGCGGCATACTGGCGGCGCTGGATGCCGTTATGGACGGCGCGGACGCGGCGAAGATTGAGCGTGTGGTTATAAGCAGCACCATTGTTACTAATGCGCTTACGGAAGGCAAAACGCAGCCGGTGTTTCTGGCAGTAATGACCGGCCCCGGCATGAACGTAAAGGGGTGCTTTCCGGTAGAGCCGTATTTGGTAAGCGGTTATGTTGACCACCGCGGCAAAATTGCGGCGCGTACCGAGTTTAACAAACACTACGGGCTTTTGGATAAACCTTCCGGCGTGCAGGCCGCGGCGGTAAGCGGCAAATTTGCTGTGCGCAACCCGGAAAACGAATATGTGCTGGCGCACGAATTAAAAAAGAGCGGTTATAAAAAAGTATTTTTGGGTTCGGAACTCAGCGGCGAGCTGAATTTTATACGCCGCACCAACAGCGCGTATTTTGCGGCGGCGGTAGATAAAACCTTTGAAGCCTTTGGCAAGCAGGTGGAATGGGCGCTGAAGGAGCGCAGCATTACCGCGCCGGTGCAGATATTAAAAGCAGACGGCGGTACGCTGCCTTTAGAAGCGGCACTTAAACAGCCTGTTGAAGCGGTATTTACAGGCCCGGCGGCAAGCGTGCTGGGCATTGAAGCGCTCGGCGCGGCGCCGGAGGGCAAGTGCATTTCGCTTGATGTTGGCGGCACTACAACCGATATTGCCTTTTGGGATAACGGCGAGCCGCTTTTGGCGAAAAAAGGCGCAATGATTGGCAGATATCCGACAGCGGTGCGTTCTTTCCATATGCGCAGCGTGGGCATTGGCGGCGACAGCGCCATAACCAAACTGCCGCAGGGGTTTAAGGTTGGTCCGGAACGTGCAGGGCGCGCGGCAGCATTAGGCGGCGCGGCGGCAACTTTGGCAGATGCGCTGATTGTGCTGGGGCTTGCTTCGTTCGGCGAAGCCGGTGCTTCCCTTAAGGCTTTGGGCGAATTGTGCCACGAAGGCGAATCGCCGGAGATGGCGGCGCAGGCTGTTTTGGACGCAGCACTGGACGTTATTGAAAACGCCATTAAAGATATGCTGCACGAGTGGAGCATTCAGCCTGTTTACACGGTAAGCGACGTTTTAAGCGGCAGCGATTTTGTGCCGCAGCAGCTTGTAGGTGTCGGCGGCGGTGCGCCGGGGCTTATTCACGCGCTTGGCAGGCGCATGGGGCTGCCGGTTGTAATTCCGCCCGGCGGCATGGTGGCAAACGCCATCGGTGCGGCTTTGGCACGCCCGACGGTGGCGGCAAGCCTGCGCGCCGATACTACCGAAGGTTATTATTTAATTCCGGAAAGCGGCAAGCGCGAACGCCTGCCCAAACGCTTTAACATGCAGGCGGCAGAAGAAATTTTAAGCGCCTGGCTGCACGAAAAAGCAGGCGGCTGGCAGATGGAGAGCAGCGAAACCGAAGTTATCAGCCGTGAATATTTCCGCACGGTGCACGGCTATTATGATACCGGCGAAATTATTTACCTGCGCATGCAGCTTAAACCCGGCATTTTGTATAAAATTACCGGCAGGGAGGTGGCATTTTGAAACAGGCAAATTTAGGACTGATATTTTTCCCGGCTTTTGACTGGATGATCAGCCCCGGGCACCCGGAGCGCCAGGAAAGGCTGTTATATACGCGCGACCAGCTGACGGAAGAAGGGCTGTTTGACCGCCCGGAAATACGCGAATACCGCCTGCGTATGGCGGAAATTAACGATTTGCAGCGCGCCCATGTCGGCGTGCCTTCAATAGCAAAGTTGATTACACCTGCACATCTTGCCTCTGCCGGAGGGTGCATGACGGCGGCCGACGCTGTAATGAGCGGCGAAGTTAAGCGTGCGTTTGCGCTTGTACGCCCGCCGGGACACCACGCCATGCGTATTGTGCACGGTATCCGCGGTTTTTGTACCATTAATATTGAAGCTGTAATGGTTAAATATTTGCGGAGCCGCTACGGCATTAAAAAAATTGCCGTTGTCGATACGGACGTACACCACGGCGATGGCAGCCAGGATATTTTTTACCACGACCCCAACGTGCTTTATATTTCATTCCATCAGGACGGGCGCACGCTGTACCCGGGCACGGGCTTTCCGGATGAAGCAGGCAGCCCGGCGGCGTGGGGCTATAACATCAACCTGCCGCTTTTACCCGGCAGCGGCGATAAGGAAATACACCGCCTGTTTGACGGGCTGATAAAACCTATTCTTGAAGATTTTGAACCGGAACTCATCATTAATTCTGCCGGGCAGGATAACCATTTCAGCGACCCGCTCGCTTCCATGAGCGTTACGGCACACGGCTATGCGGCACTGGCAGATAAGCTAAGGGCGGATATTGCCGTTTTGGAAGGCGGCTATTCTATCGAAGCGGCGCTGCCTTATGTTAACACCGGCATAATTCTTGCCATGGCAGAGATGGATTACAGCAAGGTTATTGAGCCGGACATCAGCGCCCTGCGCAGGCCCGACCCGCGCTGCATGACGCGCGTGGAGCAGCTTATCGATCAGGTGGGCAACATCTGGCGTACGCGCAGCGAAGTTGGCAGAATGCTGCTTGATAAATGCGGCGGCAAATGGCAGCGGCGCAAGGGAATTTATTATGACGAAGAAGGCATCCGCGAGGAGCAGCTGGAAACTGCGCACTACTGCAAAAACTGCAGCGGTTATATAACTGTTGCCACTAATGCGCGCGGCACCCGTTACGGCGACCAGAGCGCTTATGTGGTATGCCTTTTGCGCGATACCTGTGAAAACTGTAAAAAAGCGGCTTATGATGACGCACTGCGCGCCAAACAAAGCTGTGAATATAAATATATTTTATTGCAGCACCCCGATACGGGCGTTGTGGAAACAATTTAACGGAAGATTGGAGTTTATAAAGTGAAAGAAATTGTAATAGCTACAAGCAACCCGGGCAAACTGGAAGAATTTAAGGAAATGTTAAAAGATATGGAGGTTGAACTGCATTACCTTGCCGAGTGGCCCGGCATTGAAGCACCGGAAGAAAACGGGCGCACTTTTGCTGCTAATGCGCGTTTAAAAGCAACGTACTATGCCAAGGCAACCGGCATGACCTGCATTGCCGATGACAGCGGGCTTGAAGTGCAGGCGCTGGACGGCGAACCTGGCGTGCGCAGCGCGCGCTACGCCGGCGATAAGGCAACCGACAAGGAAAACAACGATTTACTTTTGGCAAATATGAAACTGCAGGTTAAACGCACCTGCCGTTTCCGCTGTGCTTTGTGCGTGGCTGACGCTGCGGGCAAGGTACTTGTGGAAACGGACGGTATCTGCGAAGGCATGCTGCTGCACGAGCCTTTGGGCAATAACGGCTTCGGGTATGACCCGCTGTTTTGGTCTACCGAGCTGCACATGGGGCTTGGCGAAGCAACGCCGGAAGAAAAAAATAAAATCAGCCACCGCGGCAAAGCTGTTAAAAAACTGATTGCCAACTGGAAGAAAATAAAATGAAAATAGGTTTAACCGGAGATACCCACGGAAGCATGCAGAACCTGCGCCGCGTTATTGCCGTTGCCCCGCCGGTTGAACAGTGGCTGCATACCGGCGATTACGCGCGTGACAGCCTGTACCTTAAAAGCCAGACCGGGCTTGAAGTAACGGCTGTGTGCGGCAACTGCGACGCGGGCGAAACGGGTTTTAACGTAGACGAATTTTTATATTTGCAGGGCTTTAACATCTGGCTGGCTCACGGGCACCGTTATCTGCACGGCGGAAGCCCACAGGAACTGGTGTGGTGGGCGCACCGCCTGGAGGCGGACATTGTTGTTTTCGGACATACGCATGTGCCGCTTGTAAAATGGTACGGCGATGTGCTTTTGGTTAACCCCGGCAGCCCTTCGCGCCCGCGCAGCATGGACGGGCCTACCTTTGGCGTGCTGACGCTTAACGAAGGTGAAAAACCGTCCGCAGAAATAATACGTCTTGCAAAGCCGTAAATTAAATGCTTGCTCTTTTAAAAACAAAGTGTATAATATAAATATATAGTATACACTAAATAAAAACAGAGGGGAGTAATTTGTTATGTCTTTTGTAGAAGATGCGTTGAAGTTTCATGCTGAACATAATGGCATGCTTGCTGTGGCAAGCAAGGTGCCTCTTAATAACCGCGAGGATTTGGCGCTGGCATATACGCCGGGCGTTGCCGAACCCTGCAAGGCCATTAAGGAAAACAAGGAGCTTTCTTTTGAATATACCTGCCGCGGCAATACTGTTGCCATTGTAAGCGACGGCACGCGCGTGCTGGGGCTTGGCGATATAGGCCCGGAAGCGGCAATGCCTGTTATGGAAGGCAAGGCCGTGCTGTTTAAAACCTTTGGCGACGTTGACGCCATTCCTATCTGCATTGACACCAAAGACCCGGAAGAAATTATTGAAACGGTACGCCGTTTGCAGCCGACTTTTGCAGGCATTAACCTTGAAGATTTTTCTTCGCCGAAATGCTATGAAATTGAAGACCGCCTGCGCGAAATCTGCGACATTCCGGTATTCCACGATGACCAGCACGGCACTGCCATTGCGTGCCTTTCTGCCGTTATGGGCGCTTTGCGTTATGTAAAAAAAGATATTAAAGACGTTAAAGTTGTTGTAAACGGCTGCGGCGCTGCCGGTTCTGCCATCGGCAGGCTGTTTGTAAGCATGGGCTTTCCGAATGTAATTATGGTGGAACGTGTGGGGGCTTTGTATAAAGGCATTGATGCCAAGCTGGATAAAATTCAGCGTTACCTTTCGGAAGTTACCAACCCGAACATGGAAAAGGGCACGCTGGCAGATGTTGCCAAAGGCGCGGATATTTTAGTAGGCGTATCCGGCCCGAACCTGTTTACCAAAGAAATTATTGCCAGTATGGCTGATAAAGCCATTGTTTTTGGGCTTGCCAACCCTGTGCCGGAAACAAGCTATGAAGCCGCCATTGCAGCGGGTGCGGCAGTTGCCGGTACCGGACGCAGCGACAGCCCGAACCAGGTTAACAATGTAACGGTGTTCCCGGGTGTGTTCCGCGGCGCCATTGATGTGCGCGCAAGAGCTATTAACGAAGAAATGAAGGTTGCAGCGGTTTACGCCATTGCCAACCTTATTGACGAAAAAGACCTGCGCGCCGATTATGTTGTTCCGGACGCTTTTGACCCGCGCGTTGCGCCTGCCGTTGCCGCAGCGGTTGCCAAAGCCGCTATGGAAACCGGCGTAGCCCGCGTAAAAGTTGACCCTGAAGTTGTACGCGCCAATGCTTTAAAACGCATTGGCAGATAAGGAGCGGCCATGCGCGAATTAAACGTTAAAGAAATTACGGCAGCCGTTGCCAAACTGTGCTGCGACGCCTGCTATTATCTGCCGCAGGATTTGCTGGAAAAATTTAAAGCCTCCCGCGATACGGAAGAATCGCCGTTAGGCAGGGAGGTTTTGGAAACCATTATTGAAAATGCGGAACTTGCCGCACGTAAAGATGTGCCCCTGTGCCAGGATACCGGGCTTGCAGTGGTGTTTCTGGAAATAGGGCAGGAAGTGCATTTTACCGGCGGTACACTGGAAGAAGCCGTTAACGCCGGTGTGGCGGAAGGCTACACCAAAGGCTATCTGCGCAAATCTTCCGTTGATGACCCGCTGTTTGAACGCAAAAACACGCAGGATAACACGCCTGCCATTATTCATACCCACCTTGTGCCGGGCGATAAAGTAAAAATTACTGTTGCCCCCAAAGGCTGCGGCAGCGAAAACATGGGTGCTATGAAAATGTTAAAGCCCGCCGACGGAGTGCAGGGCGTAATTGATTTTGTGCTTGATACCGTGCGCAAAGCAGGCCCGAACCCCTGTCCGCCGGTAACGGTTGGCGTCGGTATCGGCGGCAATATGGAAAAATGCGCGCTTCTGGCCAAATATTCGCTGACGCGACCCATCGGTGAGCACAACAGCGATGAACGTTATGCAAAGCTTGAAGAAGAACTTTTAGAGCGCATTAATAAAACCGGCATCGGCCCTGCGGGGCTTGGCGCCCCAACCACTGCCGCTGCCGTAAATATCGAGTACGCACCGACGCATATCGGCGCGCTGCCGGTGGCTGTAAACCTTAACTGCCACGCTGCACGCCGCGCGTATGCCGTATTGTAAGGGGGAGCAGAAATGACGGACGCAAAAATTAAACACATTACCACGCCCTTAACGGCAGAAACCATTAAAGACCTGCACGCCGGTGACGTTGTGCGCATAACCGGCCCTGTTTACACCGCGCGCGATGCCGCGCACAAACGCATGACAGAAGCAATGGCAGAAGGCAGGCCGCTGCCGTTTGATATTAAGGGGCAGGTTGTTTATTACGTTGGTCCTTCGCCCACCAAACCGGGTGAAATTGTTGGCAGTGCCGGGCCGACCACCAGCGGGCGCATGGATAAATACACGCCGGCGCTGATTGCCGAAGGTATGCGCGGTATGATTGGCAAAGGCCTGCGCGGCAAAGAAGTTGTTGAAGCCTGCGTTAAATACGACGCAGTGTATTTTGTAGCCGTTGGCGGTGCGGCAGCGGTAATATCCCAGTCCATTAAAGGCGAAGAAATGATTGCCTATGAAGATTTGGGTCCGGAAGCCATTCGCCGTTACGAAGTGGAGGATTTTCCTGCTATTGTGTGCATAGATGCCGAAGGCAACGATTTTTACAAAGTTGGCATTGCCAAATACAGCAAGGAATAACAGCATATTAAACAGTAAACCGGCTTCGGCCGGTTTTTGTTTTGCGTAAATTAAGCGCGCCAATAAAATGTTAATTTATTTACAATTTACAGTAAAATTTGCTGTGCGCGCCATAAAGCGTAAACAAAGCTGTAAAAATTGTAAAATTTTGTTGACAATATCTTGCGATTGCTGTATTATAATTTCATCTTAATAAACACACTCTTATCGAGAGCGGTTGAGGGACAGGCCCAATGAAACCCGGCAACCAGGCTGTGCCATGGTGCTAACTCCTGATAGATGAGAGGAAAGTAAAGTATATGCTCTTTCCTCGGAAAGAGCTTTTTTATTGCTTTCGTTATTGCCAGTAAGTAGTGTGTAAAATTTAAAAGGAGAGATGTAAAGATGAAAAAAATCCTGTTAGTCCTTTGCTCCGTTTTGGTGCTGGCTCTTTTAATTGCCGGCTGCGGCGGCAGCGAAACCAAATCCGAAGGCGGCAAAACCGTGCTGAAAGTTGGCGCAACCCCGGTGCCCCATGCAGAGCTTTTAAACTTTGTTAAACCGCAGCTTGCCAAAGAAGGCGTTGACCTGCAAATTATCGAGTTCAGCGATTATGTAAAACCGAACCTTTCTTTAAATGACAAGGAAATTGACGCTAACTTCTTCCAGCATATTCCTTATCTTGAAGAATTTGCCAAAGAACGCAATATGCCGCTTGTTACCTTAACCAAAGTGCATATCGAGCCTATGGGCATTTATTCCACAAAATACAAATCTCTTGACGAACTGCCGCAGGGCGCAAAAGTTGCCATTCCTAACGACCCGACCAACGGCGGCCGCGCACTGATGCTTCTGCAAAGCGCAGGCATTTTGAAACTTAAAGACGGCGTAACCATTACCGCAACCCCCGGCGACATTGTAGACAACCCGAAAAATGTTGAAATCGTGGAAATCGAAGCAGCTCTCCTGCCGCGTTCCATGAACGATGTTGATTATTCCGTAATCAACTCCAACTTTGCAATGGAAGCAAAACTGAATCCGGTTAAAGATTCCCTCTTTACCGAACCTAAAGAATCTCCGTACGCTAACGTAGTTGCAATCCGCAAAGGCGACGAAAACCGTCCCGAACTGCAAAAACTGGCTAAAGCCCTCACCAGCCCTGAAGTTAAAAAATTCATTGAAGAAACCTACAAAGGCGCTGTTGTACCGGCATTTTAATTGCTGTTAAAACTTTAAAAGCTAATAAGCTAAAACGTACAATAAAAATCCCACGGAATTTTCCGTGGGATTTTTGCGTATATGTGCCCAAGAAGGTTTTATGTTATAATAAAAAGTAAGATTAGAATGTTTTGAGCGGTTGAGCAAGAAGGTTATATATTATGAAAACAAACAAAAAACTTTTAAGTTTAATAGCTTTAAGCCTGCTTTTGGCAAAACCGTATAACGCATTTGCAGCTGACGCCGACAGCTTTAGAACGGACGAATATAAAGCTATGGGCGAAAACGTGCTTGATTTGGTAAACGCCGCCGCTGCTTATGCGCAAGGTTACACCGGCAAGGGCGTAACGGTTGGTGTTGCGGACGTGGGCATTGTTAATTTCAGCCATCCGGAATTTAGCGGCAAAACCGGCAGCGGCGTAGTATTTGATGGATTGGAAAGTACGGAGGTTCCATTAACGTGGGAGAATGTTTACCATCCAACTCCTGTAGCCAGTATAGCGGTAGCAGATAAAAACGGTTTTGGCATGCACGGCGTTGCTTATGATGCCGATGTTGCCAGCAGTTCGGTTATGGGGCATTATTATGGCGGTGGAGGCTTTGAATCTAGTAATAGTTTTTATGATAATTATTTAACTAATCCCGATATAAAAATAATCAATAATTCATGGGGATCTAGTCTCTATTTATTAGATGAAAAAGATTTTAACGAAGGGATAGCGTATTTTCAAAGTGATATAGCTAATTTTGAGATAGAAAAAGCTGTTAATAATGATAAATTGCTGATATTTGCTGCTGGTAACAGTGGGCATTTAACTGCGGCTATTGAAAATAATTTGGATGTTTTAACCGGCGATAAAGCGTTTAATGATAATATCATCACGGTAACGGCAGCCAAGGCAAACAGCTTTACAAAGAATGCTAACGGCGGTTTTGACGTAGAAAGCGACGCCATAGCAATTTGGTCTGACCTTGCCATGTATAACGAAGATACAACCTTAAGCGCGCCTGGGTGGAATATAATTTCTGCTAATGCTGATTTTGCAGCAAGTGGAGAATATTATTCTTATAGTTACGGTACATCTATGGCAGCGCCAATAGTTACTGGCGTATGCGCGCTTGTGCAGGAGGCGTTTCCGTATTTAAGCGGCAAACAGATTGGCGATGTGCTTTTAAGTACGGCTAATAACGATATAACTGCTAATAACGATATAACTAATGAAGATAGTTATTTTATAACCCGTCAATTGGACTACGATGAGGACGATGATGAGGTTTTAAGTTTAAATATTTTATATACTGGTAGTGTTGTTTCAAGCAACGTAGAGAATTATATTTTTGAATATTTTGATAGCCATAGAGATGATTTTATATCGTTTGTGGCGCAAAGCGAAAATGATTATAGGGAATTATTAGATATTGATGATAAAAATGAGTTAATGGAGTATTTAAAAGATAAAGAAATTGGTTACGATGTGTATAATAACGTTCCCTTGGACGTTATCTTCGGTCAGGGTATAGTAGATGCAGGCAAGGCCGTTAACGGTTTGGGCGCGATAAACGTGCGGCGCTTGGATAAGAGTGATATCAGTGAAAATTATACTGTGCAAGGAAGGTCTGAAAAACAGGCGTTATATACAGTTGATACGCAGGGTTATAATTCTGTTTGGAGCAATAGTATCGGAGAAATCCGCGCAGGGTATATTGCCGAAAATCCGCTGACAGGTAAAAGCAGTGTAGACGATACAGATAATAGTGGTTATGATGAAAATTCTAATGATTTTAATGAAAAATTTGCTGGCTTAACCGATTTGCACGACCGCTGGGTATTTTATACAACTAATAATTTTGATGATAACCCTGTTGATAGTGAAGATTATAACTGGATGGTTAATCATTATATACAGCAGTACAACAAACAAGTTGCAGAGTCCGAACTTGCTGGTTTACACGCAGGGTTATACAAAACCGGCGAAGGTATTTTAGCGTTGGCTGGCGATAACACCTACAAAGGTGCGAGCATTGCCGCAGGCGGCACTTTGCAGATTGACGGCAGCGTAGCAGGCGATGCATACAGCGAAGGTGCAGGCACCATTGCAGGCAGCGGAACGATTAACGGTAGCTTATACAACAACGGCGCTGTGGAAGCAGGCAGCTGGGGCACGGTTTTGAATGAAGAAACAAACAAGCCAATGCAATTAAGTGTCGGCGGCGATTTTAATGGCGATGGCGTAATTGCCGTTAATACGGACGGCATTAATTATGCACAAATTTCTGTAACAGGTACAGCCGATGTAAGCGACATGAGCCTGAAAGCAGGTACTTTTGCCGCACCGGGCGTAACAGGCACGATTTTAACGGTTGGTAAAAATGATGATAATTCTATCGTAAAAACTTTAGCAATAACTGATACGGAAAACAGCATAACCGGTGTGGAAAGTTTAAATACTGATTTCAGCGGCATGCTGAACGGCGAAGTAAAAGTAAACGAAGAAAATAATACGCTTACATTAACAACTTCTGTAAGCAACAACGCCGGTATTGACGGAGCGCGCTTTAACGCCTTTAACAGCTTATATAATAACTTAACAAAAGAAGAACAGCAGGACATGCAGCGCCTTTATGCACTTAATAACAACAGCTTAAATAATGCCGTAAACGAACTGAGCCAAAGCGAAAGTATGCACATGGAACTTGCGCGCGATGCTATTAAAAACCGCGACGTACGGCAGGCTATTGTGCGCCAGCAGCACTTTGACCGTGACGAAGGTTTATGGGCAATCACCGGCAAAAACTGGGGCGAAACGGATGGCGGCATTACCCGCCACAGCTATAACCTCACATTAGGCAAAGATTTTTACAATACAGATAACACCTACGCAGGCGCGCTGTTTGCTTACAGTGATAACAGCATAGGTGGCAACAATGCCGACGGTGAATACAAAAACTACAGCCTCGGCATCTACGGCGGCAGTAAAAACAGCCCCGGCACGGTAACGGGCTATGTAAGCTACGGCATGCAGGATAATGAACTTACCCGCCATCTCGGAAGTGCATTCAGCCACAGCGGCATGGGCAGCAAGCTGGAAAGCGACTACGACAGCAGCGTAATCGGAGTTGGCGCAAAATACGCCTACGATTTACACTACGGCAAAGAAGGCTGGCACGTAAGCCCGTATGCAGCAGTTGATTACGCGCATTACAAACAGGACAGCTTTACAGAACGCGGCAGTGTATATGGCGTACATAGCGGCGGCTTTAGTGATAACTACTTAACAGGCGAACTCGGCTTTGACTTTAACCGGGAGGAAGACAACGGCAAATACGGCTTCAGCCTGGCCTACAAACGTATATTAGACGGCGATACTTTAGACGCAGACTTTGCTTTTGCCAAAGGCGGCAATGGTTTTGGCGTGCAAAGCATTGACGGCAGCAAAAACCACATAGTAGCATCAGCGTACATCAGCACCAAGCTGAGCGATAAATGGGAAATAGGCGGCACGCTGCTGCACGACTGGAGCAGTACCGACCGTGACTTAAACGCGGCAGTAAACCTTAATTATTATTTTTGATTGATGATATATAATTGAAAACATTTAATCAGATGAGCCCTGTGCGGTAAGCATGGGGCTTTTACTTATGTAAATTTAACCCCGGCGTTTTTTACTGTTTTAAATAAGTGTACAAACACTGATTAAGTTCACTGTTTTTATTATATTCTTTACAGTTTGGAGGTTAATTTGCAAAAGTTCACAAAAATTTACGGTTTTTGTTGACAGAAAAGAATTTTGGTGATAAATTTCAAGCTATATTATTATTTTATTTTAAGGGAAAGAGGTAAGTATCATGACAGGATTAATGTTGTTAGGTATCGCATTAGTCGTGTGTGCATGCGGCTATTTTATCTACGGCCGCTGGCTTGTAAGACTGTGGGGCGTAGATCCCAATGCAAGAACACCGGCTTATGTGCATGAGGACGGCAACGACTACGTTCCCTCCTCCAAATTTACGGTTTTTGCGCATCAGTTTTCGTCCATCACAGGCGCAGGCCCTGTAACCGGCCCTATTATTGCCGCTATGTTCGGCTGGGCGCCGGTAATGCTGTGGCTGATGGTTGGCGGCATCTTCTTTGGTGCCGTGCAGGATTTCACCGCGCTGTATGCTTCCGTTAAAAACGAAGGCAAATCCATGGGCATGCTTATTGAACAGTACATCGGCAAAACCGGCAAAAAAATGTTCCTCTTGTTCTCGTGGCTGTTTACTTTGCTTGTAACCGCCGCTTTTGCGGATATTGTTGCCAGCACCTTCAACGGCTTTAAGGCAGACGGCGGCCTTGCAACCCCTAATGCCGCTGCGGCATCAATTTCGATGCTGTACATTGTTGTTGCCATTGCCTTCGGCTACTTTTTAAAGAAATGCCCTCTGGCAGAAGGCCCGAAACTGGCAGTTGCCATTGTTTTGATGATTGCCATGCTGTGGGCAGGCATTGAATACCCGCTGTATTACGATAAAACAACCTGGCTTTATGTAGTTGTTGCTTATATGTTTATGGCGGCAGTAATGCCGATGTGGCTTTTAATGGAGCCGCGCGATTATTTAAGTGTATTTTTGCTTTTAGGCATGATTGCCAGCGGCGTTATCGGTGTTATTTTTACCAACCCGTCTATCGAACTGCCGGCGTTTAACGGCTTTGTTGTAAATGGCCAGCCGCTGTTCCCGATACTTTTCATCACCATCGCCTGCGGCGCTGTGTCGGGCTTCCACAGCCTGGTATCTTCCGGCACTTCTTCCAAAACCGTTTCCAACGAAAAAGACATGCTCTTTATCGGTTACGGTTCAATGCTTATTGAATCCATACTTGCAGTTGTTTCGCTTATCGTTGTAGGTGCTGCGGCAACTGGCGGCGTAATGCCCAAAGGCACGCCGTTCCAGATTTTTGCCGGTGCCGTTGGCGGCTTTATGGGTATATTCGGCCTTTCGGCTCACGTTGCTACCTGCGTAATTACCATGTGCGTATCCGCACTTGCGCTTACCACGCTCGATTCCGTTGGACGTATCGGCCGTATGTGCTTCCAGGAACTTTTCACCTCCGGTAAACCGGAAGAAATGAGCGGCCTGCAGAAAGTTTTAACCAACAAATATTTTGCAACCGTTATTACCCTGTTCTTCGGTTATCTGCTCTGCTTGGGCGGCTACATGAACGTATGGCCGTTGTTCGGCGCAGCCAACCAGCTGTGCGCAGCGCTGGTATTCATTTCGCTTTCGGTATTTCTTAAAGTTACCGGCCGCCAGGGCTGGATGCTTTATGTGCCGATGGGCTTTATGTTTGCCGCAACCATGAGCGCGCTTGCCATGAGCATTTACGGCATTGTCAACAAACTCGTTACCGGCGCACCGTTTGGCATGCTTACCGACGGTTTGCAGCTTGTTGTTGCCATTGCCCTTATTATTCTGGCACTTTTAATTGCCACCAACGGGCTTAAAACCTTGTGCGGCAGCAAAGCCGGAAGCAAAAATGAAACCGCAAACGCATAATTAAATGTAAAAATTTTGTGGCGCAGCCTGTAATACGCACGGGCTGTGCCTTTTTATGCGATTATTTTTTTACTGCATACTGTTTTTTTAATCTGAATTGTGTTAGAATTATTACATAGCCATTTTATCTTGGGAGGTAAGAGAATGAAAAAATTATTTAATCTGTTAATGGTAGCCCTGATGGCTGTATGTTTTGCTGTTCCCGCTATGGGCAAAGCCGAAGCCGCTAAAGTTGTAGTACTTCCTCTGGTTAACAACTCCGGTTCCGAAACCGCAGGCCAGATTTATATCAGCGGCGCTATTCAGTTGTTCGATTATCCTGAATACGAACTGCTTGAAAATGACGCTACCAACGATGCTATTGCAGCTGAAAACATTGGTAAAGACGGCGCTTCCAAAGACGCTATGGTACGCATTGCCAAAGCATCCGGTGCAGACCTTGTTGTCGGCATGGTTCTTGATACCTGCGAAGACAACCCGGTATTCCCGAGCGCAGAACGCATTCTGAAACTTGACATCACCGGCAAAACCTATGCTTACAGCGCAGTAAACGGCAAGTTCTATGAACACCGCATTTATGAGGACAAAGAAATCGACGAAACCCTTACCAGCCGCTGGGATTGGGTAAGCGAAGAATTTGGCCGCTGCGTAACCCGCGAAATGAAACGCGTTGACAAAGCATTCATGGAAAACGACTTTTAATTAACGGTTGATATTCGGGCTCCTGCTTTTGGGCAGGGGCCTTTTTATTTTGCAGATGGAAAAAATTATGTCTATATGGTAAAATTAAATGATAGAGTCAGCTTTATCTTAACGGAATTATTATATAGACAGGAGGATGGCACTTTGAATAATGACATCCATATAGTTTTGGACAGCATTGCTTCCGCCGCGGAAACGCCGCTGGCGCATGACGCACGCTGCCATATTTTGCAGCTTATTTTCCGCCATAAAGCGGTTGAATGGAGCGACGGCGAAAAAACGCCGGAAGAAATGTTTAAAATGGTGAAGGAAAGCGGCGAACTGCCGAAAACTTCGCAGCCGCCTGTGGGCGAGTTTTTGGATTTGTTTACGAGCCTTGCCGAAGAAGGAAAGAAAGTTATAGGTATTTTTGTAGACAGCGTTTTAAGCGGAACTTACCATACCGCCTGCATGGCAGCGCGGCAGGTAATGCAGGAAATCCCCGGTGCCGATATCCGCATTTTCGACAGCCTTACGGCGGCAACGCCCATCAGCGCACTGGCGCTTGATATTTTGAAAAAGGCCGATGAAGGCGCCGGTATGGATGAATTGGAAGCGTTTATTAACGGCGCCATTGCACGCACGGAAACTTGTTTTTCGGTAAATACGCTGGAATATTTGCAGAAGGGCGGGCGCATAGGTGCTGTTGGCGCGCTGCTCGGAAGCCTTTTGGGCATACGCCCGGTAATAACTTTGGATAAGGAAGGCAAACTTGTTGTAGCGGCCAAATGCCGTACCCGCAGCAAGGTGCTTAACACAATGCTTGAAATTTCTTCTTCGCACGGAGAGCTTGAAAGAATCTGCATTGCCCATGAAGGCGCGGAAAAAGATGCCGAATATCTTTACGAAGAAATGACTAAGCGTTATTCCGGTGTGCCGGTACTGATGACGGGCATCGGCGCGGTTTTGGCCACCCATTTGGGGCCAGGCTGCATTGGGCTTTTTGTACGTACCAAAGAATAAATCCGGCGCGGCCGGAAAATAAAAAGGCAGGGCTATCTGCCATAATCAAGGAGTGAAGATGAACTTAACACAGACGGCTGTAATTAACGGCCACGATATAAAAAACATGCTGCTGGGCGCTTATGCGGCTTTTGCCGCCGGTTACCGGCAGATTGACGAATTAAACGTGTTTCCGGTGCCTGACGGCGATACCGGGACGAATATGATGCGCACCATGGAAGCGGTGCACCGTGCGCTTTTGCCGCTTGATACGGATTCTGCGGCGGAGGTTGGCGCAGCGGCTGCCAAAAGTGCCATTATGGGCGCGCGCGGCAACAGCGGCGTAATACTTTCGCAGCTTTTGCGCGGCATTGGGCGCGGGCTGGCAGGCAAAGCGCGCGTTACAGGGAACGAGCTGGGCAAGGCCTTTCAGTTTGGCATTTTATATGCCTACCGCAGCGTTGCCAAACCGGTGGAAGGCACCATTTTAACGGTGGCGCGCGGCATAGCCAAAGAGGCTTACCACGCAGTGCGCCGCGGTGAGGACTTTACCGAAATTTTAACCGAAGCCATTGCCGGCGGCAAAAAAGAACTGGCACGCACGCCGGAACTTTTGCCCGCTTTAAAAGCAGCCGGTGTGGTTGATGCCGGCGGCCAGGGCCTGATTGTATTTTTGCAGGGCTGCTTAAACGGTCTTCTGGGCAAAAACTTGCCGGAAGAAGGTGAGCAGCACATACCCGTTAATAAAATTGCCGCCCTGCCGGCAGAAGAAGTTGACTTAACAAATCCGTACTGCACGGAATTTATTGTAAAAAATACGGCAGTGGATGATAAAACCGTGCGCGCTGTGTTATCGCCTTTAGGCAATTCGCTTATTGTAGCGGCAATGGATGACGTGGTAAAAGTGCATATCCATACCGCCAATCCGGGCGCTGTTTTGCAGCAGGCACTTGAATGGGGCACGCTGCACGATATTAAAATTGACAACATGGCAGAGCAGCACGAACACCGCGTATTCAATGCGGCGGCAGTGCAGCAGCCGGCACCCAAAAAAGAAGGCACTGGCCTTGTAAGCGTGGCGGCAGGCAGCGGCATTGCGCAAATTATGCTGGCGCAGGGCGTTGATGAAATCATCAGCGGCGGGCAGAGCATGAACCCTCCTGTGGAAGAATTTGTACACGCCATTGAAAACGGCGCTTACAGCAAATATATTATTCTGCCCAACAATAAAAACATAGTGCTGGCAGCCCAGCAGGCGCAAAAACTGCTTGGCGCAGACCGTGTAAGCTATGTGCCGACTATTAATCTGGCACAGGGCATTGCCGCAGTTCTGGCGTTTGATTCTTCGCAGACGATGGAAGAAAATGTTGCTGCCATGACGGAAGCGGCGCAGAGCGCACATTGTGCGGCAGTAAGCATTGCCGTGCGCGACAGCGTTGTTGGCGGGCTGCCCATTATTAAGGGCGATTATATCGGCCTGTTGGAAAATAAAATCGTCTGCACAGGCTCGGGCTTAAACGAAGCGGTCGTGGGCGCGGTGCAGAAAGCCGGTACGGACTGGGAGCTTTTAACCCTGTACTACGGCAGCGATATTACCGAAAACGAAGCGCAAAGCGCAGCTGCAGAACTTGAAATGCTGTGCCCTGGTGCGGAAGTGCAGGTGCTTGAAGGCGCGCAGCCTTTATACCCGCTGATTATAACTTTGGAATAGCATAAAATTAAGGCATGCAGGCCGCATGCCTTTTGTTTTGGAGGGGACTTATGCAGGAAATCATGCTGGCGATTGTCCTCGGCATTGCCGTGGGGCTCGCCAATTTGCTGAGCTATAAAATAAAATTTTATTTGAGTAAACTTTCTACGCTGTGCCTGTGTACCATGTTGTTTTGCCTTGGCGCAAAAATCGGCTGTGATGACGCACTGCTGGCAAAACTGGGCACACTCGGCGTTCAGGCCGGAGCCATTGCTTTTGGCGCGGTGTGCGGCAGCATACTTTTTTTATCTGCTGCCATTAAAATGCTGGCGCGCCCGGCAGATACAGAGGAGGGCGAGTAATGCTTAGTGTTGCCGTTTCCCTCATTGGCGGGCTGCTTTTTGGCTATTTGTTTTTAGATACGGGTATAAAAGACACGCTGGATTTAATTTTAATGTCGGCGCTGGACGTAATGATTTTTATTGCCGGTATCGAAATCGGCAGCAACCGCGGCATTTTAAAACGCATCTGCAACCTGCACAGCGCGCTGCTGGCGCTTGCCATACCTTTGGCTGTTGCTTGCGGCAGTATTTGCGGCGCACTGCTTTTGGGGCATATCGCCGGGTTGAGCGCGTATGATTCGCTGCTTGTCGGCGGCGGGCTTGGGTGGTACAGTTTTTCTTCGGTTGTTATCAGTGCTATGTACAGTACGGAAATTGGTACAGTAGCGTTTTTGGCAAATATGATGCGCGAAATTTCCGGCTTCTTTTTAATACCGCTTTTGGTGCGTGTGCATAAATTTCTGGCGCTTGCCCCCAGTGGCGCGGCTACTATGGACAGCGGGCTGCCGGTAGTAATAAAATATACCAACCTGCATGTCGGTATGTACTCCTTCATTAACGGGCTGGTGCTCACCCTCATCGTGCCGGTGCTCATTTCGTGGCTGTTGAGTTTAAGGTGAAAAATATCGTCAATTTATAAAACAAAACCTGCCTTGCGCAAAAACGCCCGGCAGGTTATTTTATGTTTGTAACTGATTATGCAGTTGTAATTTGTACTGCTCTTTTATATTCGCAAAGTGTTTGCACTGTTTCAGCGATGCAAAAATGCTGCTGCTCCTCCGATTCCGTCCGGGCATGGCACCGGACTCTTGTACAAAGTGCCCTAAATTTAGCCGCCGCAGTTTTTGTACCTTGCTTCACAGTGTAAACACTTTGCTTTGCAGTTTAGTATTTGGAATTTGCGTAAGATTGCTGGGTGAGGCATTTTCCTCACCATAGCATTCTGGTTCCATTTCAAAGGTAAGAGAAGTTACAAAAATATTATTGGAATCATAAGGGGATTTAGTTTTATAAATTCCGTCCGATATTTTTTGAAAATCAGATGTCATATATTTTTGGGGCGTGAAATTTTGAAAATTTTTCATATCGTCTTAACTCCTATAAATTTTTAATTTGGAGCTTTTCTTAACTCCCAAATAAATGGGAACTTATTATCTAAATGCTGCTGGCACATGGCAATATGGTTCCCGAGTGAAATCAAGATTAGCGGGTTGTTCATCAACTGACTCTCCATTCCACTCAAGTCCGGTTTTGAAAGCGTTTGCAGCAGCCTTTGCTTCCATTTTTGTTAATAGCAACGCCGCATCCCGGTTTATATCTTCCTCACTGCACTTTGATGGGCTGCCGTATTTGTCGTAATAATAAGTTGGGCCGCAAAGCCAGTAGACCATTTTAGCAGTAACTATATCACAAGCGGGATTCATTACAATTTGTTCAACTGTAAACATTCCATCATCATAATTATAATCTGCAATCATGTAGTGGAGTTCTTCAGCGGATGTGATATGCGAAAATAATTCTGCAATTTCTTTTTTATAAGCTTCAAAACCTATTTCTCTTTGACGGCAGAATACTTTGTAAAATTCTTCTTTCTCACAGCCTTCCATTTCATCGTCAAACTCATCTTGTTCCATGTCTAAATAATAGTCATCTCCAGCACAAGACGCACGTTCCATAAGAATATCAAGTTCTTTTTTTCTTTCTTCTGACAGCATGATAATATCCTCCTTATCTAATAAATACATTGAATTGAGGTTTATTATTCTAATTATATTTTAACATAAATAATTAAGAAAAAATTTTAATGTGGTATATGAATTATCAAAAATTATTAAATTTACATAGGCATCATAAGGCTGTTATAAAACTAAAATTGGCTTTGTATAAAAAGTAACAGCAGTAAAAACTCACTTAATAAATAATAAAATTAATTATAATTAAAAACGTAAATATAATCATATACAAATAAAACAAAACCTGCCTTGCGCAAAAACGCGGGCAGGTTGTTTTATTTCTGCTGTAAGCAGGATATTTAATTTTTATTGCGTGCGGCGGCACGTTTCAGGCTTAAGCCGATACGGTTGCGCGCTTCGTCGATGCTGATAATCTCCGCTTCTACAATATCGCCGACGGCGACAACATCAAGCGGATGGCGGAAGCGTTTATCCGACAGTTCGCTGCGGTGCGCAAATCCGCTGGTTTTAAGGCCGATATCGATAAAAGCGCCAAAGTCTACCACGTTCTGCACGCGCCCTTTAACAATGCTGCCAATGGCAAGGTCACTTAATTTGGCAACGTGTTTGCGTGTTAAAGGCGGCGGTGTGTCTTCGCGCGGGTCGCGCCCGGGGCGTGCCAGTGCTGCCAAAATGTCCGTAACAGTGGGCAGCCCGGCATCAAGCGTTTTGGCTATTTGTTCAGCGTTGGCGTTTGCGGCGGCGTGCTGCAATTTTGTGCCGGTGCAGTCTTTTAAGCCAAAGCCCAAAAGTTTTATAATTTCTTCCGTCAGCTTGTAGCTTTCCGGGTGTACGCTGGTGTTGTCAAGCGGGTTTTGGGCGCCTGCAATGCGTAAAAAGCCTGCGCACTGCGTAAAGGCGGCGGGGCCAAGCCTGCTTACTTTTAAAAGTTCTTTGCGGGCTGTAAAGCTACCGTGTTCGTCGCGCCAGGCAATAATGTTTTTGGCAACGCTTGGCGAAACGCCTGCCACATAGCTTAAAAGTGCGGGTGAAGCTGTGTTAAGTTCCACGCCAACGTGGTTAACGCAGCTTTCCACAACGCCGGTGAGTGTTTCGGCCAGTTCTTTCTGATTAACGTCGTGCTGGTACTGCCCTACGCCAATGGCTTTCGGTTCAATTTTTACAAGCTCAGCCAGCGGGTCCTGCACGCGGCGTGCTATGGAAACCGCACCGCGCAGCGAAACGTCAAGCTCGGGCAGTTCTTCGCGTGCCAGCTTGGAGGCGGAATACACGGAAGCGCCTGCTTCGCTGACAATGGTGTAGGCAATGTTAAGCCGGTGTTTTTCAATCATCTGCGAGGTAAATTCTTCCGTTTCGTAAGATGCTGTGCCGTTGCCGATGGCAACAAGCGTTACGCCGTAAGTGTTTACAAGGTTTAAAAAGCCTGCTTCGGCCTGAACCTTTTGTTTTTCGCTGCCGGTAATGTATAAAGCGTCGGTGGCCAGTGTTTTGCCCTGCGGGCTGATGACGGCCGCTTTACAGCCGGTGCGGTAGCCGGGGTCAAGCCCAAGTACGGTGTGCCCGGCAACAGGCTGCTGCAATAACAGCTGGCGCAGATTGGCCGCAAAAATGCTGATGGCCTGCTTTTCGGCCTTTTCGGTAAGTTCGTTTCTTATTTCACGCTCCAGTGAAGGGAAAATAAGGCGTTTGTAGCTGTCGGCAAGTGCCGCTGTATACATTTCAGTCCATACGGTGTGCTGCTGTATTTTAAGTTTGCGCGCCAGTTTTTCGGTCATAATTTCGGCGTGGTATTTAAGGCTTACTTTTAACAGCCCTTTGTTTTCGCCGCGGTTTAGTGCCAAAATGCGGTGCGGAGGCAGGCGGTGTACGGGTTCGGCATAATCCGCGTACATTAAAAAATCTTTTGCTTCTGCTTCGTCTGCGCCAAGCGTCGATGCAAGCTCAGCGTTCTTCCACAGTTCGCGGCGTATAAAATCACGCACGGCGGCGTTATCCGAAATGTTTTCGGCAACGATGTCCATTGCTCCCTGCCACGCTTCTTCGGCGCTGTTTACGCCTTTTTCCGCATCAATATGCAGTGCGGCAAGTTTTTCAAGCGGCAGCGGCGGCTGTACCTGCTGCGTTATAAGTTCTGCCAGCGGCTCCAGCCCTTTTTCGCGGGCTATCTGCGCGCGGGTGCGCTTTTTGGGGCGGTAGGGCAGGTATAAATCTTCAAGTTCCTGCATTTTTACTGCGGCTTCAATCTGCGTTTTAAGTTCCGGCGTCAGTTTTTCCTGCGCTTCAATGGCGGCAAGTATTTCCGCACGGCGTTCTTCCAGCTGGCGCAGGTATTTGGCCCGTTCTTCAATGTTGCGCAGCGCTTCTTCGTCCAAAGTGCCGGTGGCTTCTTTGCGGTAGCGCGCAATAAAGGGTATGGTGTTGCCGCCGTCCAAAAGTTCCAGCGCGGCGTGCACCTGCTGCGGTTTTACTTTCAGCTCGGCTGCTATAATCTGTTCAATAGTCATGGCGTACCTCGTTTTACAAAAATAACATTATTACATTCGCCGCGGTCAGGAAAAATCCTTGTGGCGTTTTAGTGAAATATTTTTGTCAACGGATAATGAATATTGACAGAGAAAATCTTATTTAATATAATTATTAAAAAGATTTATTAAGGCGGCATTGCTTTAAGGGCAATGCCGGAAGGAGGAGCTTATGTTAACTAACAGCGAACTTACTGCTATTTTGCGCGAAAACGGCTATAAAGTTACGCCGCAGCGCCTGGCTGTGTACGAAACGCTGGCAGCAACGCATGAACATCCCAGCGCTGAAATGCTGTACAAAACGCTGCGCCCCAAATATCCTTCCATGAGTTTTGCTACAGTATATAAAACCGTGGAGATATTAAACAGACTGCATGTCATCCAAATCATCAATACCGGTGAGGACAGCTTCCGCTATGATGCCGACATCAGCGACCATCACCATGTGCAGTGCACCTGCTGCGGCAAGGTAGAGGATTTGTTTAATGTTGATTACAGCGGTATTATGGCACAGGCCGAAAAAGAAAGCGGCTACAAATTAAGCGGGCACCAGTTCTATTTTTACGGGGTCTGCGAAAACTGCCGCAAAAAACACTGAGCATACTGAAAGGGCCCCGTTCGGGGTCCTGTTTATTTTTCAGGGGAAAATAAAAGTTACAAATATTTAAAAAAATTTACTTTTTTATCAATCTTAAGTGCTTAACTTTTGCTATAATTATAAGGTATAAAAGTAAAAATGGGGAGGATTAACTATGGAACTTGCCCAAAGAATTGAACATACATTATTAAAACCCGAAGCAACCGTTAAAGATATTATGCGCCTTTGCGACGAAGCGCAGAAGTACCACCTGTACGCCGTATGCGTAAATCCGTGCTATGTGCCGCTGGCAAAGCATCTTTTGCAGGGCACGGAGGTAAAAGTTGTAACCGTGGTTGGTTTTCCGCTGGGCGCAACTTTCAGCAGCGTTAAAGCGCTGGAAGCCAAAACGGCAATGGAAGAACATGCCGATGAAATTGATATGGTTATGAATGTTTCGGCCTTTAAAACAGGCGATTATGCTGCCGTAACGGAAGATATACGCCGCGTTGTGGAAGCAGCGGCGCCCTGCCCGGTAAAAGTTATTATCGAAGCAGCGTACCTTACTCCGCGTGAAAAACGCACTGCCTGCCGCATTATTGCCGACGGCGGCGCAAAATTTGTAAAAACCTCCACCGGTTTCGGCAAAGGCGGTGCAACTGTGGAAGATGTAAAACTTTTGCACGAAGAAGCAGGTAAATATGGTTTAAAGGTTAAAGCCGCAGGCGGAATCCGCGATGCGGAAACTGCCAAAGCCATGGTTGAAGCAGGCGCCGACCGCATAGGAACCAGCGCAGGCGCAGCCATTGCCGCAGGTGAAGCATGACGGGCGAGTTTAAAATTTCCGTGCTGGCCAGCGGCAGCAAAGGCAATGCCACCATTATTACAGCGGGCGGCAAAAACTTTTTGATAGATGCCGGTATCAGCTGCCGCCAGCTTACGCAGCGCATAAAAGAAACCGGCATGCAGCCGGAGGATTTGGACGGCGTGCTTTTGACGCACGAACACCGCGACCATATCAGCGGCCTGCCGGTATTCAGCCGTAAATACCACTTGCCGGTGTTTGCCAACGAGCCGACCTGGCGCAGTTTGCCGCAGCGCAGCGAAATGGAGCGCAGCTGCTGCCGTCTGCTGCCAAAATGTCTGGAAACGGAAGGGCTAAAAATTGAAAATTTTGCCGTTCCGCATGACGCGGCAGGTGCCGTAGGCTATGTGTTCAGTTATGCCGGTGCGCGCTGCGTGTACCTTACGGATGTTGGCTTTATTACGGAAGAAATTAAAAATAATGTTGCCGGTGCGGATACACTGGTGCTTGAAGCAAACCACGACGAAGAAATGCTTAAAAAAGGCATTTACCCATATGCTCTAAAGCAGCGCATTCTGGGCACGCGCGGGCATTTATCAAACAAAGCCGCTGGCTGGCTGCTTTCGCAGATGGCGCGGCTGCCGGGCGAAGTAATTCTGGCGCATCTCAGCCAGGAAAACAACACGCCGGAGCTTGCGCTTAAAACGGTGCGCGGAATTTTGGAAGCAGGAGAAACCGGCGGGGATACGCAAATATATGTAGCCTCGCAGGATGAAATAGTAAAAAATTATTGAGGGGTGTAAAAAATGCAGAAAACATTGCTTAAAAAATCAATGAATTTATTTTTGTGCGGCATATTAAGCACGGCCGTACTTTTAGGCGGCTGCGGCATCGGCAATACTGCCAATACGCAGAAAGAAGAACAGCCTGCCGCCGCAGTTCAGCAGGAAGTAAAGCTTTCCGGCGCGCGCAACACGCCGGTAGTGGTAGCGGCACAAAAAGTTGGCCCTGCTGTTGTAGGCATAACCAACAAAGCCTATGTGCGCGACTTTTTTAACCGCGTGCAGCTTACCGAGCGCGGCACCGGCAGCGGCGTTATTTACGATAAAAGCGGCCTGATTGCCACTAACAACCACGTTGTTGAAGGCGCGCAGGAAATTATCGTGAGCCTGACGGACGGGCGCAGCGTTAAAGGCAAGGTGCTTGGCGCAGATGCCGCAACAGACCTTGCCGTTGTTAAAATTGATGTTGATGAAGATTTGCCGGTAGCCAAATTCGGCGATTCTTCCACCTTGCAGGTTGGTGAACCTGCCATTGCCATCGGCAACCCGCTGGGGCTGGAATTCCGCGGCAGCGTAACGGTTGGCGTTATCAGCGCGTTGAACCGCTCTATTGAACTGGGCGACCGCAAGTTTAACCTTATTCAGACTGATGCCGCCATTAACCCCGGCAACTCCGGCGGCGCGCTTGTTAATGCCGACGGCGAGGTTGTGGGCATTAACTCTGCCAAAGTAGCGGTAAGCGGCGTTGAAGGTATTGGTTTTGCCATCCCGGTAAACTCCGCTAAACCTATTTTGGACGAGCTTGCCCAACACGGACGCATTGCGCGCCCCTATATCGGCGCCAGCCTGATTGATAAAGATATTTCCGCACGTTATGGTTTTGACCTTGATTTGCACGGCGGCATTTTTGTAATGAAAATTGTTACCGGCGGCCCTGTTTATAACGCAGGCATGCACCCCGGCGACATTATTTTAACCTTTGACGGCGCTAAAGTGGAAACCGTGCCTGAACTGCGCACCAAACTTGCAGAAAAGAAAGTTGGCGACACCGTTGCCATTGTTGTGCTGCGTGCAGGCATTGAGCGCACCTTGCAGGTAACTTTGCAGGAAATGCCGGAGGGAAACTGATATGAAAATCAGCCTCGTCTGCGTAGGTAAAATTAAGGAAAAATACCTTACCGAAGGCATTGCCGAGTTTACCAAACGCCTGACGCCGTACTGCAAGCTGGAAACCATTGCCATTGGCGAAGAAAAAATGCCGGATAGCCCTTCGCCTGCCGAAAAAGAGCAGGTGCTGGCTAAAGAAACGGAGCGTTTGATAAACACCATACCGGCTAGCGCTTATGTGGTGCTTTTGGATTTGCAGGGCAAGGAAATAACCTCGCCGCAGCTGGCGGAACTGTTTGATGGCTGGGCGCTGGCGGGCAAAAGCCATATAGCTTTTGTTATAGGCGGTGCGTTTGGCTACACGGATGCTTTGCGCAGGCGCGCAGATATGCGCTGGAGCTTTTCAAAACTGACTTTTACGCATCAGATGATACGCCTTTTGCTGGTAGAACAAATTTACCGCGCTTTTAAAATAAGCCGCGGTGAAAAATACCATTGGTAGCAGATAATTACAAATAAAAACAGAGCAGCGAAAGCTGCTCTGTTTTTTATCCGTTTTTTGATAAGCATAAGGCAATTTTATTCAGTTAAGCGCACTTTTTTACCGTCTATTTCTATTTCCAACGATACTCCTAAATCATCAGTCCAGGCATAGCATTTATATAGTAGTTGTAAAATCAGCTGGTCCGGTGTTTCCGTAAAAGTAACCCTTAGTATAACAGGCCAGCCAGGATATTCATTCTTAAATTTTTCACTGTGAATATGTTTCAAATATCCTTCCATTTTATCTAACAGCGCAGTTTGCGTTTCCGGCGTTCCGTCAATAAAACCGTTGCAGACCAGTATTAACAAAACTTCTTTTGTTTTTGTTTCTGCCATAATGTCAATAGAATGTAAATCGCCAAACATATTTTCAATAGACATAGTTATCCTCCCTGCTTAAAGTCAGAAATTTTCAATACACTAAAACGCCGATAATACCGCTGATGAGCATAAGGCTGATGGCACCGACTTTGCGGTAGTAGTGCAGGTAAAACAGCACGGCAAGCACAGGTATGCCAATGGGGTTAAAGGTGCTGCTTTCACTAGTGGCATTGTCTATCGGGAAAACG
>ULTN01011137.1_pt1 | contig 30873 bp, 18 predicted proteins | sample 1957681 | NCBI WGS metagenome assembly ULTN01 (sample SAMEA4835736, study PRJEB28245) | human gut metagenome | biome: gut microbiome; material: fecal sample | place: Denmark | collected 2008
TATATGAAAGAGGTGAAAAAATGCTACAATTTGAATTTAATGGTCATACTTCTGATGAATATGGATTGATTGTGACTAGAATAGAAGAAAATGATAATCTTGTAAATCGTTCTTTGCAACTAGGAGAAAAGAACAAATATCGACCAAAAGAAAATCAGTTCGGAACATTATATAGTGATAATTATTCATTCAAAATGGGCGTAATGAGAAATCCATGCAGAAACAAAAATGTAGTTCCAGAATTAAAAAATGGAATTTTAAAATACGATCCAACATATACTCCATATTTAGATAATGGAATTTTAAAATTTTCTATGAATTATACAGCTGATATAAAAAATGGAATTATTATTCCAAATGATTCTGATTATTTAACTTCAAATAATATTAGAATCATTAATGCATGGTTAACATCCCCTCAATATCCAAGGCTTCTTAAATTTATTGGAGACGATTATTTTTCAGAAGAAATCGAATTTTTTGCTACAATTACAGAGGTATCTACAGAACATGCATCTCTTCCATATGAACTAACATACACAGTAACTTGTGATAGTCAATGGGGATATACTCCTCTTATTTTATGTAAAACAACTTCCTCTTCTACTCTTCCTAGAGAATATTCTATTCAGAACAATTCTGATTGTTGGGAAGATTATGTATACCCCACAATTAAAGTTTCTCCAAAATCTCATGGGATAATTACTATAAAGAATAAAACCGATAATGGTAGAACAATGAAAATTAATGCATTAAAAAGTGATGATTTCTATATAGATTGTAGAAATTTAAAAATCTACGACATCACAAAGTCAATTGTTTCATTTGAAGATTTAGGGATTGAGGATATAGATGACATTTATTGGCCTCGTCTTGCTTATGGAGAAAATATATTTGAATTTACAGGTGACGCGACATTTGAAATCTCATATAGGGAACCACGAAAGGTTGGTGCCTTTGCATGAGAATGATTCATAATTATGATATTTATGGAAATACAGAATCTGCAATCATTTATTTGGCTAAACCTGGAAAACGATTCTTTTGTGCATTAGGTGGAATTGATACTTCTACTGTTTCTGTTACGTTAAGAACTAATAATACTGCAGAATTAACTTTTACAGTTGATAAATATGTAGATGGCGTAGAATCTCAGGGATATGAAGAACTCGATGAAATGATGGAATTGTATTGTGACGGAATCTGGTATAAAATTATGGATCCTCCAACAGAGACAAATGACGGAATGCAATGTACAAAGGATATTACCGCCGAATCATATGAAATCTCTCTTACTCAATATAAACTAAAAAATTTTAAAATTAACATGGGCGAAGAAGATTCTTATGAAATGATGTACCAAAAAAATCATGATATTAATAAGTTTTATCAAATTAAATTTTATAATCCAGAGAATGAAGACCTAAGTTTTCTACATATTGTGCTGAAACATGCGGATGTGCCTGGATGGAAGATCGGATATGTAGATAACATCACTCTGGATGATGATAAGGTATTACTTCCGAATGAAATTTGTAATTTCGATGTAGACGATCAAAATGTATATGCATTTTTCACTCAAACTGCTGCTCCTGCATATAAATGTGTTTTTGAATTTGATACCGAAAATTTATTAATTAATGTATATAAGCCGGATAGTTTAGGTAAAGATACAAATGTAGTACTTGGTTTTCGTAATATTCAAGATAGCGTAACAATATCAAGAGACGACAGTTTGGTAACACAATTTTATGTTGATGGACTTGACGATTATAATATCGATCTCGCAAATTTTGGAAACTCTGTCATTACAGATTGTTCTCATTTTTGTCGTGAACCATATATGAACATCGTCCTACAAGAAAAATATACAGCTTGGCAAAAATACATAGAATCAAGAAGAGATGAATACTGTAATTTATCTAGGGAGTATAATAAAAATCTTGATATTCTTGCTGAATTGATGAATAGAGTCCCTATTGATACTGCTCAGACAAATTGGTTCGGACAAAAAGTTGAAGATCTAAAAGATGCATATGATTCAAACATGGCTATAATCAAAGGTTTTGAGTCTATTCATGTTGATGAAGAAGGAAATTTTGATCTTGAAGATTTGAAAAATTCATCCGATTGGCCTATGTACGAATCAATCATGAACTATACTCTTCCATCCATTGTGGCTGCGTTACAAGCTCAAGACGAAACTATAGAGGGTTTCGGTAAAGGAAACATCATCTCATGTGTAAATCCAGTTGTATTAGGTCAAGATTGGTATATGGTAGGTTCCGGAACTTCTTCGTTCCAAACAGTACAAATTAATGACGCACCTGCATACGGAATTACTCGTGGAGTTAAAGTAACCGGTACAGATGGTGGTATCTATCAACACAATATCAGTATCGAACCATCTCAGAGATATACTCTTAGTTGTTTTGTAAAAGGATCCGGTACATTTTATCTTGGTTATAATAACACCGGAGAGGACAGAAAGAATATTTCTTATAACATCACATCTTCTTGGACCAGAGTTTATACTTCTTTCAATTTAACATCACATCTTATTGATGTGTCATTTACAGGAAGTTCTGACTTTACTGTATGTGGTATGCAGCTTGAAATGGGAGATGCCCCATCTCAATTTGGATACTTTACTCAGTCTGAAACAATCATGAAAGCGTATGAAACAGATTGGAAATTATACGGAATTGCAGAATTAAAAACTAAAATTGCCATATATGATTCATGTATCAAGGAACTAAAAAAGAATGGATATGCAGATGGATATAATCCTCTTTCTGGATACGAAGAGGCATATTTCACTCAAATGCATCAGAAATATCTGGATTATTTGAATTTAAAAGATCAAGCTGAGACTGCATTAAAGGAACGTCAAGCTGAATATGATGCGGCTAAGAAACCTGAAATTCAAGAAAAACGAAACCAGATTGCCAAAGATGTTTTAATGGAAAATTTTGGTAAAGTACAGGAAAAATATCCAGCGTTTACAGATAAGGAAACGTATATTATTAAGAGCCTGTATAATCAAGCAACTTATTCAAATGAAAATATTATTATTACGACTCTTGATAGTACAGTTGATGCAGTCGATAAAGCGATTACATTATATAAAGATGCTGTAGAAGAATTGTATGTAGAATCTCATCCACAATATACTTATACAGATGAAATTGGAAATATTTATGCTCTTCCAGAATTCAGAGAATATCATGATCAGCTTGCAGTAAATGATTTTGTTCGATTAGGACTATCTGATACACGATATGTAAAACTTCGTGTTGTAGAAATCAGATATAATCCTTGTGATATGGATGAAACGATGGAAGTTACTTTTTCCAACATGGTTCAATATAAATCAAAATTAACAAATGATAACGAATTTTTAACAAATGCATTAAATCAGACTTCTGACAGAACCGGTGGTCGTGTTAATTCAGTCAACAAATCTTCTACTTCTGATTATGTCATCACATCAGAAGCTATTAAGCAAATCTTTTCAAATCCTCTATTCAATTCAATGCTCGGCGGGACTACTACAGGAGGATCCGGATCTGGAGGAACCGGGTCTGGCGGAACCATTACTGCTGATACAATTATTGCAGAACTCGTGAAAGCAAAAGAAGGTGTATTTGATAAGCTTACTGTTGATACTGCTTTCATGAAATATCTCGATGTAAAACTTATTTCCGCAGATAAGATCACAACTCGTATTCTCGAAGCGGAACAGGCAAATATTGAAAAGCTGTCAGCTAAGATTATAGAATCTAATCAGATTAATGCTGATATGATTAATGTAAAAAATCTTCTTGCAGGTCATGCAGGAGTTGGAGAATTACATACAATTCATCTTACTGTAGAAAATGCAGAAATTGATCAGGCTGTTATTACTAATCTCATCGCAAAGAAAATTGCAGTTGGAGATTTAATGGCTCAAAATGCTCTTGCAAATCAAATTGTACTTATCTCTAAAGACAATAAACCTACTATTGCATTTCAAGAAAGTACTCAACAGTTTTATGATTCCAAAGGAAATGTTCGTGTGCAGATTGGTATGGACGGTAAAGGGGATTTCAACTTTATTGTTAAAAATGGAGACAGAGCCGCTTTATTTGATGAAAATGGTATTACCCAGACAGGTATTCCAGATAATACAATTCTTGGAGACATGATTAATAACGCCACCATTACCAAAGACAAACTTGGATTCCAAATCATAGAACCAAATGAACAAGGTGGTATTGACATCACTAATATTTATGATGGCAAAGGAAATCAATGGTGGGGAATAGAAAAGACGACTATTACAGATGACTACACAAAGCAGATTAAGAATGTTACAGATACTCTGACCGGACAAATCGAAACTAAGGTTAGTAATACTCAATATCTTAAAGATCAAGAATCTATCCGAACAGATTTTTCTGATATCAAACAAAATGTTTCTGGGATTACATCTACTGTAAGCAGTATGCAAACAGATCTTTCTGAAGCTCAAGAAAAAATTAAAGCAAACACCTCTTCTATTACTCAGAATGCAGATAAAATCAGTTTTATGGTAACTGGTGACAAAGAGTCTGAGTTCACAGTTACTGATAAATTTATTCAGATGATTTCTGACCATATTAGCATTGATGCCAGCACCATTGACATTAATGGTATTATTACTGCAATGAACACACACACTGGACCAGGTAAAACTAAAATCGACGGTGGTATTATTGAAACCAATACTATTACTGCTGATTCTATTAAAACAGATGCCATTATGTCTAAAGTATTTGAAGATAGTTTAGTATCTTGTTATTCAACTAAAGGAATATGGTTTGATTTATCTGACAGTGGAGCAATTAAAGCAAAAAATTTTGCTATTGATGCAGATGGAAATGCTTATATTCGTGGTGATAGTACGGTTGAGGGAACTATTATCGCAAATCACGGAAAGATTGGTGGAGAAAAAGGGTTTATAATTGATTCTGAAAAATTATATTCTGGATTAAAAGATTTTCCTACAAAACAGCCTTCTTCTGTTTCAAAAAATAAAAATGTATATATTGGTACAAATGGTATTGCTCTTGGTGACGGTAATTTTATGGTTGATTCTAACGGTAAGATGTATGCTAATCAAGGTGAGTTTACAGGTAAGATTGTAGCTAATGATGGATTTATTGGTGGATGGATTATTTCAAGTAATTCTTTAACTGCTAATAAAGGAAGCATAAGTATAAGTCCAGATGGTATTCATTGGGGTGATTATCTAAACATTAATAGTCAAGGTGCTACATTTAAAGGTCATATTACAGCTACTTCAGGAAGCTTTACAGGAGATATAATTGCTAATTCACTTACACTTGGACCAGGTTCAACTGTTAACGGACTAAGTTATAATGATCTTGACGATAGACCTAATATTCCATCTGATCTTAGTGGATATATTACTATTGATGGAAAAATTGGTATTATTCAAAATGAAGATCAAGAAATACCCTCTGGGGCAACTGGATTTAAAGTGTCAAAAAATGGTTTGTTACAAGCAAGTAATGCTATTATTTCTGGAACTATTTATGCTTCTTCTGGTACTTTCGCCGGAAATGTAACCGCAAGAACAATGACTGCAAAAAGAAGTTACAGCATTTATTATAATGATGTAAACGGTAACCCTACTGATTCAAGAGAAATCATCTCTGCTACTAATTGGGGACTTACAAGCGGTGATTTAAGATTCGGGCTAAGTGATGAATGCGGATATATGATATCTACAGATGTTGGAGGGGGAAATACTTTGCGAATCATGGGGGATACTCTCCTTGTTACTGCGCCTATGCAAATACAAAGCAATTGTTTAGTACAAAGTCAATTTGTTATAGATACTAAAACAGGATCTATCCCTTATCAGAATATGAAATGGACACCATATGAAGTTAATAGTTCTGGAAATCCAATCTATCTTGATTATGATAATCGAGAATATTTTTCATATAATGGATATGGACATAATCATACGTTGCTTCCAAATACAGAAGGTGGTTGTGCAATTGGTATTGGTAACGTAGATAAGCAAGATGCTGATGTTACCGCTACATGGTGTATTATGCCTTATAATATTTATACTGAAAAAAAAACTGATGAGAATACAAACGGAATCCCGGTTATAACAAGTATCAAAAGAGACGCAAGCGCAACCATGAATATTGGTTCTAAAAATAATAAATTTAATTGTTTGTATGTAAACGCAATTCATATGGGTGGACACACATACACATCTTTAAATTCTGGTGGCGGAAAGATTGCTTCTTACAAAGCAACTGCTAGTCAAGTTAATTATAACGATGATCCTAAAGTAGAGACTTCTGTAAACACTGCAGGAGATACTTTGACATTTAAATTTAGTATCCCTAAGGGAAAAGACGGAACCAATGGTAAAGATGGTAAAAATGGTGCTCGTGGGCCACAAGGAGCAACTGGTCCACGTGGGCCAGCTGGATCTGTAGATTATACATCTGTACATAAAATATACCATAGTGATACTTCGTATTATGCAGAAGTTACATCAAATGGAAATTCAAGATATTTTGGTCCATATGCCACAGAAGGCTTAAATTTAGGAGACACAAGTTGTAAATGGAAAAATATTTGGGGGAAAAATGGAAATATAACAGGCTCTGATGAAGAGTTAAAAACACAAATGTCAAAAATTAACGATATTCCAAATATAGAATCTATTTATATGAAATTAAATCCAATAAAATATAAATATAAAAATTTTGATCCAGAAGAAGATCATGATAGATTTCATTTTGGATTTGGAGCAAGAGAAACTGAAAAAATATTCAATGATTATAATTTAGATACAAGTGATTATGGATTAATTTGTAAAGACATTTTACTTAAACCAAATAAAGCAGGTAATATTGTTGAGTACGCATTAAGATATGGCGAATTTATTGCTCTTAACACTCACATGACACAGAAAGCCCACCATCGTATTGATTCTCTCGAATCTGAAAATCAATCCCTTAAGAATGAAATTCTTATGCTCCAGGGACAGCTCTCTCTCATTATTCAACGATTACAAAAAATGGAGGAAAAGTTATGTTAAAAATTAGTGAAACAAGAAATGTATCCGGTCAGGTTATGATCGGTGAAGGTGAAAACTCAAAGCAGGTTGCTTATCTTAATGCATCTGTTAGTAAAGATGGAAATGTAAATATCAATAAATCCATTCAGGATAGCGAAACATTTAAAACAAATAAAGAAGCAGTCCTGAAAGATTTTACAGAGTTTGAAACATACGTATATGGAATTATTCCTGAATAAATAAGAGGCCATGAGCAATCGTGGTCTTTTATTATGCAAAGAAGGTGAAATATTTGACCAGTCGAGAATATGAACTTGAATTAAAGAAAATTAAAGCCCAAAATCGGCAGATTGAAATGAAACGAAATCTGAAAGCAGCAAAGGTTAAAAGATTTAATTTGAAAAAACCAAATACAAGTAAGCTTATTGTGTTTGTAGTCTTTGCTATCTGCTTGCAGATTCTTTGGTTTAGTGAACATATGATAAGTCTCACTGGAGATACAAGTTATATGTATGCGCTCATAGGTATTCCGGCAGCGTTGATTCCTACAATTTTAGGATATTATGCCAAAGCTAGTAAAGAAAACCAGGTCGGAGGTATTACCTATGATACTGCAATGTGCAATTTAGAATCACAAGAAAGGCCAGTCTTCGATCATGTATCTGAAGATGAGGCTGTAGGATGAATGGAGGTATGACTATGGACATCAAACAGGGTATTCAGGACGTATTATATCTGATCATTACTGGTATTCTTCCACTTCTTATTACTTATGGAATCCTCTTCCTAAAAGTAAAGATTAAAGAACAGGAAAAGAACTTGGAGAATGATCAGCTCGTAAAATATATAGACGCTGCTACTGATGCTATTAGTAAAGCAGTACTCACAGTTAATCAAACTTATGTAGATGCTTTGAAGAAGGAAGGTAAGTTTGATGCAGAAGCTCAGAAAACTGCTAAACAGATGGCTATTGATAAAGCTAAGGCTTTGATTACAGAAGATTCTAAAGCGGCTATCGAAACATTATATTCTGACTTTGAAGCATATCTAAATGATGCTATTGAAGAACTCGTCAGAGAAAATAAAGTTACATATTAATATAAAAGGAGTACAAGGATTATGAAAAAAGTTATTGTAAATGCAGACATTATGGCAATGTATAAAACATTAAATTCTATGAAGAGTCGTGCGGATTTAATCGCAGGAGATGTTGATGTATTCTGGGCGAATACAATGAATCTAAAGGCTCTTAAGGCGCAGGTAGATAAAATCTCAGAGATCGAGCAGGAGTTAGTTGATTCTTATTTTACAGAGGAAAACTCACATCCTATTGTTGACGAAAACGGTAATGAAACAGGAAATCGTGTTCTTAATGATGACATAAAAGATAAAATCATTCCTGAAATCCAAGAAAGTCTGCAGAAAATTTATGATAAAACATGTGAACTTGATGTTGAGATGATCCCAGAGGAATCTCTCAAGAAAATGCTTAAATCTAATGAAGACAAACTGTCTATGCTTGATATGACAGTACTATATGAATTTGTAGAAAAAGGTGAGTAATAATGGCAACATATATTCAGGGAATTCAAACCTCTGTTGGTGTTGTTAAGTATGATTACAATTATCTGGCTAATCTCCCTGAATCAGATATGACATTATCTAAACAGGGTGCATTCGCTGATGCCCTTGTTGTTGGAAGAAAACTTACTCAGCTGGGAGCTGATGTGGATAAATTGAAAGAATCTATGACTGCCGTACAGAAATCTATCTCTGATCTGCAGTCTGCAGATTCTTCTTCTAACACTTCAATTGAACAGATCAATACATCATTACTTAGCATGACCAATAATATCGAAACAATACAGAACAATATTACTACTTTGACTCAGAATACTGCTGAGATCAAGAAAAGTGCTGATAATGCGAATTCATCAGTCACAACACTGCAGGAAACTATTAAGTCACTACAGACTAGAATTGAAGCTTTAGAAAAAGCTCAGACTAAGTAAGGAAGGAGGAAGTTATGTATACACTAAAAATTACAGATGAAAATACTGTTGTAACAACAGTCAAAGAATCAATTGTGGAAAGAAGTAACTATGTAGATAAGATTCAGATTGTGACAAGCAAACTATACAGAGAACAGATTGATATGACTGATACTACTGTTTATATGAAATATAAGCTTCCGATATCAAATAAAATCAAAATGACACAGCTGATTCCGAATGATCTTGCATATGAACAGAATTATATCCAGTATTTAATTCCCGTTGATGCCGGACTTACTGCTGAAGCTGGTGATATTGAAGTATCTTTCACATTTTTAAAACTGATTGCAAATGAAGACAAATCTTACACTTCTTATATTCGCAAGACCACATCAGGTGTTATCCATATCACTCCACTTGTACAATTTGATAAATATGAACCTTCAGAAATGTTTACTGAAATTGATCAGAGACTTCTTGTTATGGAAGGAATGATTAAAGATTTAGATGCTCAGAACAAAGCTGCTTATGAAGGTATGGTAAAAGATATTCGTCTGGATACAGATGGAAGAAAGATTACGCTGACAGACAGAAACGGTGATGACACCGGAGATGGTATCGTTGTAAAAAATCTTTCTGCTATGGTAGCCGAAGATATGACAGGTAAAGATCCTGATGGAACACAGGATGGAGTTGTCCATCTTGATCAGGTTGTTGACCTGGATAAATTATTAAAGTAAAGGAGTCATGATATGTCATTTAAAGATTCTAAAATTGCTGCTGCGGTTAATTCGGCAATGACTTTGAGTGCTGAGTTAGCCGTAGACACTGAGGAATATACATTATGTACTGATGGTCGTTATGAAGTATATACCAAATATCAAGACAATGCATATTCAACAGTGGATAACTTAAAAAATATTGCCGTTGATGCTACACAGATTAATATCATGCAGGAAGAAAACAGCCAGTATATGCCATTTAGGATTCCAAGATATTGGGATGGTATGGATCTTATGGATATGCTCATCCAGATAAGGTATGAATCTGTAGCTGAGAAAAAGGGTAAAGTAGCGACAGTTATCAATGTAGCTTCCAATAATACTTATATTCGATTTGGTTGGTTGATTGATGCTGCTGTTACAGCAAATGCCGGAGATATAATTTTTGAAATTATGGCTACTGGCGTAAATGAAAAAGGAAACAATTATATTTGGAGAACCAGACCAAATGGTAAGTTTACTGTTCTTCAAGGATTAAATTATGACGGAATCATTGAACCTTCTGAAGATTGGTATACAAGTTTTGTAAATATGATTCTTGGTCATGTAGCCGAAGCAAAACAATACGCAGATGAAGCAAAGGCTTCTGCTGCTTCTATTAATGTAGATGATATAAAGGCAAATGTAAAAACATCTGTTATGAATGATCTTAATGGAACAGTAACTGAATCTCTGAAAGCATATTATACAAAAACAGAAGTTGATACAAAAGTCAAAGAATTAAACACTGCTATTTCCGGTATTGACAGTTTGAAGAACTTAAAAGTTGAATATGACAACACAACTGGAAATTTAGTGTTTAAAGATGGAACGGAACCTATTGGAGAACCTATTACTATTAACAGTCTTGCAAACCTCATAGTTGAGTATTCTGTTGTCAATGGAAAAGGTTCATTAGTATTCAAAGATGGAGAAACTATTATTCAGACTGTAGAACTTAGTTCTATTGAGCCATCTGCTGAGTGGAGAGCTGCATTGAAGCAGGAACTTGAAGCAGAAATGGACGAGAAAGATACAGTAATCTCTAATCGAATTGGTCCACTTGAAACAGCTAAAACTGAAATCGAAAAGAATGTAAATGCCAATACTACTGCTGTCTCAGAGATAAAAACTACTATTTCAAACATTGAGAAGAAAGTAGAAAGTGCTACTACAAAATCTGATGAGGCCAAAAATGCTGTAGATATCTTGAAACAAAATATGACTTCTTATGATACTCAGTTTGAAGGAATTAATACAGATATTACAGATGTTAAAGCCGCCATTGAAGAAATCAAAAAAAATCCTGCGGCTGCAGAGTACGATGTTACATACGAAAATAGTATTTTTACATTTTTAAAGGATGGAGAAATCCAGAAAAGCTTTAAAATTGAAGGTGGTGGAGGATCTTCCTCAGATACTACTACTATTACTATTGAAAGAATCACAAATGCAGATGCTATTTTCTTACTTGGTTCAAAAGCAATTATTGAATATAGTTTTTCATCTGTAGATAATACTGGTGATACAACTGGAGCCGGTACTGCCGTGTGGAAAGTTGGTAATACTATTGTGGCTACGAATACGGCTGCGCAAGGAAACAATAGTTTTGATATCACTGAATATCTTAATGTCGGTGCAAATACTATTAGATTAACTATTACCGACAGTTTTGGGACACTTGCCACTAAGACATGGACTGTTACTATTGTAGAATTCAAACTTGAAAGCACATTTGATGATACTTTGTTATATACAAATACAGATGTAGTATTTAGATATACACCTTATGGAAACGTTAATAAGACTATTCATTTTATTCTTGATGGTGAAGACTTAGGCACTGTTGAAACTCAGTCCTCCGGCAGAATTATGTCTTATAATATTCCTAAACAGGAACATGGCAGCCATTTACTCAAAGTATATATGACTGCGACAATTAACAATAAAGAAATAACCTCAAATACTATTTGTAAGGATATTATTTGTGTTGATCCTACAAATAGAACTCCTATTATTGGATGTGCTCAACAGGAATTTACAGCACAACAGTACCAGGCAACAAGTATTAAATATGTTGTATATGATCCTGATCACAATCCCGCCTCTGTAAAACTATCAATTGATGGTAAAGTACAGAGCACTCTTTCTGTAAATCGTTCTGCTCAAATCTGGAGTTATAAGTCATCCACTGAAGGAAAACATAACCTGACCATCTCATGTCGTAAAGTGACTAAGATTTTATCAGTTAATATCACTAAACTTGATATTGATGTTGAACCAATCACAGCTAACTTAGCATTTGATTTTAACCCTGTTGGAAAATCCAATGGAGATATCGACAGACTCTGGACCGATAAAAATAACTCTGCTATTACTCTTTCAGTATCAGATAACTTTGACTGGGATAATGGTGGATACCAGATTGATGCTTCTGGAAACCAGTATTTCTGTGTAAAAGCTGGAACAACTGCTCAGATTAATTATAATCTCTTCGGAAAAGACCCGAAACAGACTGGTTCTGAATTCAAATTTGTATTTAAGACTCAAAATGTTCGCAATGCTTCTGCTACTTTCTTATCATGTATTGATGGTACTGAAGGCTCTGACGTAGGTATTAAAATGGATGTTCATGAAGCATACGTGAACACTTCTACTGACAGCTTATATTTTCCATATAGCGAAGAGGATATTATTGAATTTGAATATAATATCAATACAATTGATACAAAAGACACATCTGCAACTTCTATCATTATGACTTATGAAGACGGAGTTGGAGGAAGACCTCTTATTTATGATAATTCTCATAGACTGCACCAGTATTCTCCTACCCCAATTTCTATTGGTTCTCCGGATTGTGATGTGTTGATTTATAGAATGAAAGCTTATTCTGCTTCTCTGACTGATTCAGATATCCTTGCTAACTTTATTGCAGATGCTAGAGATTCAGATGAAATGATTGCAAGATATAATAGAAACCAGATCTACAATGACAACAATGCTCTTACTCCAGATTCTGTAGCTAATGCTTGCCCGAATCTAAGAGTAATCAAAATTGAAGCGCCGCATTTCACAAATGACAAGAAGGATTTTGTTAAAAATACTTCTATGGAATGTATTTATAAGAATGGGGATCCTAAATTAGATAACTGGAAATTTATTAACTGTTTCCACGCCGGACAGGGAACTACAAGTAATGAATATGGTTTTGCTGCCAGAAATATTGATGTTATTTGTTGTGCGGATGGTGTACATCAGATCAATAGTAAGATTCCTCTTGATCCTAACTATAAGACAGAGTTAGTTCTTGGTGATGGCACAAAATATGAGGACGGAACTGGTAAGATTAGTCTTACAAGAAACTCTGTTCCAAATAATTGGTGGAATTTTAAAGTAAATGTAGCATCTTCAAATATGGCAACTAATGCATTAGGACAGAAAAGATTCAACGACTTTTTACCATATGAAAGTCCTGCGGTACGTAGAGATCCTAAAGTTAAAAACTCTATGGAATTTGTCAACTGTGTAATCTTTATTAAAGAATCTGATCCTGATATTACTACTCATAGAGAATTTCAGGATACAGACTGGCACTTCTACTCTCTTGGTAATATGGGAGATTCAAAGAAGACTGATATTACAAGAGCTTATGATCCAGAGGATATGAAAGAATTCTGTATTGAAATCAGTGACAATACTCTTCCAAACTCTGCATTCCAGACCGGTATAACAAACCAAGATGGAACTATGAAATATCCTATCAGTAAAGCTGAATGGAAAACTGGTAATACAGCATATGATGCTCTGTATAATAACTGGGATGGATCATTTGAATTCAGATATGATTGTTGCGGCGATTCTAAGGATGGTTCTGCTCTTACTTCTGATGAAGCAAAAAAGAAAATACGTACAGATAACAAACAGATTTGGAGAGACTTCTATGAGTTTGTAATCACATCCAGTGATAAAGAATTTAAAGATGGCTTGAAAGATTGGTGTATTCAGGATGCAATGCTCTATTTCTATTTAGTTACACTCAGATATAGTATGATTGACAATAGAGCCAAGAATGTTTTCCCGCATTGGGCAAAACATTATATCACTCAGGAAGAAGCTACAACTATGGGTGATAAAGCTAAATATTATACTATAGATGATGATGCGGCTGCTCTGCATAATGGTTATAGATTTGATCTATGGGCATATGATATGGACACTCAGCTTGGTATTAATAATTCAGGTGAGCTGTCATTCCCATATGGTAAGGAAGATACTGACTATAAAGAAGAAGGAAATCCTTCATCTGGTTATGTTTTCAATGCTGCTGAATCTGTATTGTGGTGCAGAATACGTGATGTATTTACACAAGAATTAAGAAACATGTATCAGTCTGTAGATTCTAACTGTTGGTCTGATTCTCATTTAATTAATGAGTATGAGGCTTGGCAGAGCCAGTTCCCAGAAGAACTTTGGAGAATCCACTATGAAAGATTATATCTGAGAACATATCGTGCTGGAACAGTAAGATTCCTTAATGAGATGATGAATGGACGTGGAAAATATCATCTCAGACAATGGGAACGTGACCAGCATATTTATATGGGAACAAAATTCTTACATACAGATGTAAAGTCTGATCAGATTATGTTCAGATGTAATACACCTAAGAAAGTTGTAGTTAAACCAGATTATACTCTGAAGATCATTCCTTATTCTGATATGTATATTTCTGTACTTTATGGTAATTCACCAGAAACTACTCAGGTACGTGCAAAAGCCGGACAAGAATATAAGATTACTACGGACTTAACAAATATGGATGATACAGCTATTCTTATTTATGCTGCATCAAGAATCGAGGCATTAAATGACCTTTCTGCTTGTTATATTCATGATAATGATTTCTCAAAGGCTTCCAAGCTGAAAACTCTTATCATTGGTAATAATACAGCTGGATATCAGAATACTTTTATGACATCTCTTAATATGGGTAATAATACTCTTCTTGAGACTTTGGATATTCGTAATTGTCCAAATCTTACAGGATCTGTTAACCTGTCTGCATGTGAAAATCTTATTAATCTTTATGCTGATGGAACTATTGTAACATCCGTATTATTTGCTAATCATGGTAAGATTGCTCATGCTTCTCTCCCATCTTCTATCAACACTCTTACACTCAAGAACCTCAAAGACTTAACTGATCTTAAGGTTGCAGGATACGATAATTTACAGACATTTGTATGTCAGAATTCTATCGTAGATGCTCTTGCTATCTTAAATGCTGCTATTAATACTCTTCGTACCGTAACAATTACTGGTATCTCATGGAATCTTGATGATACTACGCTTCTTCTGAAATTATCAAAACTTGCCGGTATTGATGATAATGGCGCTACTACTGAGCAGTCAATTCTTACTGGATCTGTTCATATTCCTGTAGTTAGACAGCAGGAATATAAAGAATTTGTTGGTTCTGAAGATGAACCTGGTATCTGGACAGACCTTGTTCTTACTTACGATTCAATCATTACTCAGTTTAAAATTACATTTATAAATGATGATGAAAGTAATACTATCCTTGATATCCAGTACGTAGATAAAGGTGGAAACGCTGTTGATCCTACTACAAGAGAAGTTAATCCGATTCCTATTCCTACAAAGAAAAGCACAATTAAGCTTGATTATACCTTCAAAGGATGGGAAGGTTCAATGACAGGAATCTTTGCTGACAGAACTATTACTGCTGTATATGACAGTAAAATTCGTGAATATACTGTAAAATATGTTTCTAAAGGATTATCTCTTCAAGAATCTACTGCCCAGTATGGTTCTTATGTAAAATATACAGGTGATACTCCTGTATATACTGCTGAGGAATCTGCTTATAAGTACAATCTGTTTAAAGGATGGGATAAGTCAGGATTTGTCGATGGAAATAAAACGATCAATGCAGTATATGAAACCTGCGAATATGTAGATGGATATTTTGATGGTAAGGATCTGGCCAATATGACACAGGTTGAGCTTTATACTCTTATGAAAATGGGACTTGAAGCAAAATCATTATCATTAAAAGATACATTAGATTTCAAACTTGGTGTTGATTATAGCTATGGCGACATTGAAGAGCATGAAGTTATTTCAACTGCGACTAAATTTGATGGAACAAACTATATTGACACCGGATTAAAGATCATGGAAAAAGACAGAGACTTTACGATTGCTATTGACTTTGAATTTGATTCAGGAAATAGTGTAAACTCCACTCTTGCTCAGTGTTTTCAGGGTGATGGTTCAAATGGATTCAGACTTTGGTATTCTCAGGAACCTCGTTTCTCATGGAATACTGATAGTATAACTCCATCTGCTGGAACAAATCGAGAGATTATTGTATTCCGTCATGAAGCTGGAAGTCAGAAGCTTTATGTATACAATTCAAACATGACTGGGAAAGAAGTGTCTTCTACTACTCTGAATGCGATTAGGATTCCAGAGCATAGTTCCACTCTCGTATTTGGATGTTCTAAAGCTGACGACGGAGCATATGAAAACTTTGCAAAAGGCACTGTACATTGGGCTAAAGTCTGGTACGCAGATCTTGGTGAAGAACAATGTATGGATATTGCTGCATGGATCCACGAAATAATCCCTATGGAAGTGGCTAAGTTTAAAGGATATTATCTGTCTGACGTTGCTTCAAAGAGAGCTAACATTACATTTGTTGCTTCAAACCTGTTAGGTACTGAAAAGCCTTATAATAATAAGAGCACAAATGCAGGTGGATGGGCTGAATCTTCTCTGAACACATGGCTGAATACACGTTTGCTTAAAGCTATTTCTCCTTTATGGAAAGCTCTGATCAAACCTGTAAAAGTATACTCTTCTATTGGTAATAAATCAAATGATACATCCGTATCTAATTGCAGATTCTATGTTCCATCTCTGTACGAAATTGATCCTACTGCTACTTCTGAACCATATATTTCTGAAACAAATGCTCCTATTGCTTATTTCACAGATGATGATACCAGAAAGAAAGCAAATTCTTCTACTCCTACGGAGTATAAATCTTACTGGACCAGATCTCCAAATGCTACAGTTGCAAACTGGCTGTATACAGTCAATGAAGCCGGTGAAACATATGGGTTCTCTTATCCAGGACAGAATTCTGGAATCTTACTTATGTTCTCAATTTCAAGTGAGGGGTAACCATTCCCATCTTATAAGGAGGATATCACATGTATTATAAAGTAATCAAAAATGATGAAGTCGTAGATGTCCTTAATCATATCCTGTATATCAAATATCAGGAGAAACATAGTCTGTTGCTTCTATGTGATATCACAGAAGCACAGGCTATTTTAAGTTCAGACGGAAAATATGGATGGCACATTGAAGGTCTCTATAATTTTCCGCCTGATAATGACATCTATGCAATAAAAGAAATTTCAAAATATGAATATGACAAATTGAAGAGGTGATCACAGCATGGCGTTAATTCCAACCTGGTATTCTGCATCGACTAAGCAAATTGCAGAAAAGGCTTTACAAAGAGGGGTGCTAAAATACCCAGGACTTTGTTACATCCAAGACAGTAAGAGTATAGCGTGGGTGACCATCGACAACACATTAGAATATGTCAAAGGAGATAAACAGATTACAGATGTAAAATGCATCGGATCAAATCTTATGTTTTTCTCTGGAGATAAACTGCTTTTCTCTTATGACATATCTATGACTGATGAAGATAAAGATCATATTATTGAAGAGGTCAAGAAAACAATCGGATTGGATAATTATGTCAAATCTTCTGAGCTTTCTACTCTTTTAGATAATATAATCGGTAATCTTGAAGATAAGTCCACTGTTGTAGACTATATCAACAGTTTATCTTATAACAAATTATTTGACGTACCTATTGTAAATCTTATAGGTACACTTACTGTTCCTGTGAAGATATCATCACTCGATGATGGTATTTATAAAGTAAAAGGCCAATGTATCATTGGCGGAAACAATACTACTGTTCAATCTTCTGCAGACGATGTTCTGTATCTTGTATCTCATGATGCTGATACTTCCAGCACAACAATCACAAAAATGCAAGGAAAATCTATTACATTGTATTTCATTCAGCAAGATGGTGAATATACGACTGATCGTTATGTCACTGAAAGCTGGATTAATGAACAGAATTTTGCAAGTGCTGATTCTGTAAAAGAATATGTTTCAAATATCATTGAAGAAACTGTTCTGGATGTTTTAGATGAACATATTGACTCTGCTTTAGACCGAAAACTCGGAGGTATTGATTCCGAAGATTTAACAAATATATTTCAAGGAGGAAACTAATTATGGCAAAATTACAGTTCGCTACACTTTCTAATCTTCAGGAGTTTTTAAATCTGCATAACGTACAGATCGACTCTAAAATCAGTGAGGCTGTCAAAAACTCAATTAAAACAGTATCTCAGTCAGAAGACGGATACACACTTTATTTCTACACAAAAACTGCTCCAGTAACTATTGATGAAGCAGCATTTACTATTACTATTCCTCAGCCAACAGGAAAAGCTGACAAAGTAAAAGGTGCAGTAAAAGGTCATCTTGCAGGATTAGATGAAAATGGTAATCTGGTAGATTCTGGAAAGACTGTTGCAGATTTCGATGCTGCTGGCGCTGCTAACACAGCAAAAACAGAAGTAATGTCTTATGTTGGTACCATTCCTGCTGATGCAAAAGCTAAAAATGTAGTTGCTTATATCAAAGAAGCTGTTACTACTGGTCAGTATGATGATTCTGCATTAAAAGCAAACGTTGCAGCTAATACAGCAGCTATTGGAACACTGAATGGCACTGGTGACGGATCAGTAAAGAAAGCTGTTGCAGATGCAGTCGCTAAAATCGTTGCAGATGCTCCAGAAGCATATGATACACTGAAAGAGATTTCTGATTGGATTTCTACACATACATCTGATGCTGCTACAATGAATTCTCAGATCAAAACAAATAAAGAGGATATCACAAAGTTGAAGACTCTTATCGGTACTCTTCCAGAATCTGCTACATCCAAAGATATTGTAAGCTATATTGCTGAGTATGTATCTAAAGCTCTCGCAGACTCTGATCTTTCTCAGTATGCAAAAGCTGCTGATCTTGAAGCTGCTGTAGGTAGAATTGATGCTCTTGAAAAGAAATTACCTACATTAGAAGCTGCTGATAAAAAGAATGCAGAAGATATTACTGCTGTTAAAGGCAGAATGGATACAGCAGAAGGCAAAATTACTGCTGTAGAAAAAGATCTTGCTACTGAAAAACCGAAGATTGCTAAGAACACATCTGATATCAACGCTCTTAAGGGGCTTGTTGGAGATGGATATGAAGCAATTCCAAGTGCGTCTATCAAAGGTTTATTTACTGCGTAAAAATACAATTGATTTTATTGGGAGGAGAGCTGCAATGCTCTCCTTCTATTTTAAAAATAAAAATGGAAGGATGTGACTAATGCAAAATGAAAGAACAATTTCTTAATCTCACTGGATTAACAGAACTGGTTGGTTATTTGAAGACAAGTATAGCTAATCATAAAGAAATACTTCCATATGCTTCCAATAAGTTATTTCCGTCTGTTGGAGATATAAATACTATTTATATAAATACTGCTACGAATACTATTTATCGTTGGGATAGCTCAAGCAAAACTTATATTACTCTAGCAAAAGCCGTAAAGTCTGTTGCTATCTCAGAAAGTACTGAAAACGGAAAAATCACACTCACTGTAGATGGTAATAAAACTACTGTTCCTGTTCACGGATTAGGATCTGCTGCATATACAAATTCAAGTGCTTACTCTTCTGCCGGGCATACTCATACAAAAGCTCAGGTAGGACTTGGTAATGTAGATAATACAGCAGATGCAAATAAGAGTGTAAAACATGCAACTACTGCTGATAGTGCAACTACTGCAGGAACAGCTACAAATGTATCTGCTGGAGAAGGTACTGCTGATGCAGCTAGACATGTTTGGTTTTCTGACTCTACTACAGAGACAAAGCGAGCATACAGCGATAAGTTTAAATATAATCCTGTTACTAATAATCTGACGGTAAATGTTACAGGAAATGCTGCGACTGCAAGTAGTGTCGCATGGGGTAACATTACAGAGAAACCTTCTACCTATGCTCCTTCTGCGCATAATCATAATGATTCAACTATTACTTCTCTCAACGCAAGTAAACTCTTTGGAACAATTGATATTGCAAGGCTTCCCCATGGAGCATTAGAACGTCTGATTATTGTTGAAGATGATACTGCACGTTTTAAACTTACTACTGCTAATATTCAGCTTGGTGATACCGTAAAAGTAACTAAGACTGAAAAAATGTATTATGTTGTTGATGAGAGCAAATTATCTTCTGAGGCTGGTTATTCAGTATATACTGCCGGAACTGCTACTTCTGTACCATGGTCTGGAGTTACTGAAAAGCCTAGCAGCTATCCACCAGCGTCTCATAATCATGATGAACGTTATTATACCGAGACTGAGATGAATAGTAAATTAGCTGAAAAAGCTACAAAAGTACATACGCATACTAAAAGTGAAGTCGGATTAGGCAACGTTGACAATACTGCTGATGCCACAAAAAGTGTTAAATATGCTATTTCTGCAGGTAGCGCATCATCTGCCGCTGCTCTTACTTCTAATGCTGGATCATCAACTCAGCCAGTATATTTCTCAGGTGGTAAGCCAGTAGCTTGTTCATATACACTTGGTAAGTCAGTGCCTGCAGATGCATTATTTACCGATCATACTTATGGAAACATGAAGGGTGCTACTTCTTCTTCTGCCGGAAGTGCTGGTCTTGTTCCTGCACCTAATATAGGAGAACAATTAAAGTTTCTTCGTGCAGATGGTGCATGGGTAATCCCTACAAATACGACATATTCTGTAGGTACATCAAGTTACTTAGGAATAACTAAGCTTTATACTGAAACTGGGTCGGCTACAGATGGTACCATGACTCAAAATGCTATTACTTCTGCTCTTAACGGGAAATCTCCTACCTCTCATACGCACAATTATGCAGGAAGTTCTAGTTCTGGTGGTGCTGCTACATCAGCAATTAAATTATCCACACCTAGAAAAATTGGTAACGCATCTTTTGATGGTACTGCTGATATTACCTTATCTCAGATGGGACTTAATGTTCCTGTTGAAATTACAAAAGCTAACTATCTTGCAAAAAAGAAAGCTGGAACTTTAAATGCAAATACCTATTACAATGTTATTGATGAATATGATTCTGCAAATGTTATTAACGACTCATCTGTAACAGCCAACAGTGCGTTTTCAAGTACTAAATCAGAAAAAACATATGCGAAGAAAAGTACACTTGTTAATACTACTCTCACAGCAAGTAAATGGACTGGATCTTCTGCTCCATATAGTTATGTATTATCCGTATCTGGAGTAACTTCTTCAAATATTGTAGAAATAGATTATGCTTCTAATGCTTCATCTGCTGCTATTGAAGCTTATCAAAATGCAATGTTAGCTGACGGAGGACAGACTACAAATCAAATTACTATAAAAGCAACCGAGAAACCAACTGTAGATATTCCCATTACTATTGTTATAAGAAATGATTTATAAAAGGAGGCGATAACATGGCAATTTATAAAGGTGAACAATGTCTTGCCGGAGTTGGTAAGAATGCAACTATTAAAATTGGTACTGCTAAAACAGGTACTTCGGCTGCGGTAACTAATTCTGGTACTGATACAGATGCTATATTGAATTTTACATTACCTAAAGGTGATCAGGGAGTTGGAATTTCAAGTGTTATCCCTCATTATCTTGCAAGTCCTAAATCGCAGGGAGTGACCAGATCAACTACTGGATGGGCGACTTCCGCTCAAGTTATGACATCTACAAATAAATATTTGTGGTGTTATCATGAATTTGTTTTGACAAACAATAATCATTTGTATACAGATGCAACCGTTATAGGTGTTTATGGAGATAAAGGTGATCCGGGTACAACTGATTACAATGGATTGAAGAATAAACCGGTCGTTAATGGAGCTGTAACTGCTTATCAGTCAGATATTATGAAATCTCAGTTGAGAAATGTGACATTCTCTACTGAAGAACCTAAGACAACTGATGGTAAACCTGGTGATATGTGGGTGGTGTATGGCGATGAGTAATATTAAAACTGGTGATATTTTAAACTTTGATTATACTGGTACTGTCCAAACTGTAACACTTCCTAAAGGTACATATAAGTTGGAGTGTTGGGGTGCTCAAGGAGGATACAGTTCTTCTAATTCAGGAATAGGGGTTGGTATGGGCGGAAAAGGTGGATACTCCGCTGGAACTATTACACTAAACCAAAAAACACTTATATATATTTATACTGGTGGAGTTGGTAGCATAAGTGGCAACGGTAAAGCAGATGGTGGATTTCCTAATGGTGGTTCATCTTGGGCTTCCAGCACAAGCGAAGGTGCTGGTGGTGGCGGTGGATCATCCGATATCCGTATTGGTACCGATTCATTGTATGCTCGTGTTATCGTAGCTGGAGGTGGCGGAGGTGGCGGTGAAGACAACGAAACTGGCGGATATGGTGGCGGTGAAACTGGCGGAACTTCAGGTTCTGGAACACCTGGTAGTCAAACTGCTCCAAGTGGATATTTTGGAATCGGTGGTCATACTTCCTATGATGGTGGAGGTGGTGGCGGTGGATGGTATGGTGCTTATCCAGCCGGTGGTCAAACAACTCCAGCTACCGGTAGCAGTGGAAGTGACACATCTGGCTCTCCTGGAGGATCTGGTTACGTTTATACTTCTGCTACAGCCTCTAATTACCCGTCAGGTTGTTTATTAAACTCTTCTTATTACTTATCTGCTGCTAAAACCATAGCAGGTAACACTTCTTTTACATCTCCCACAGGTTCATCTGAGACAGGGCACTCTGGGAACGGCTATTGTCGAATTACTGTTATTGAATGCAAGAATACGGCGCTATATACCAGAATAAACAATTTAATGAAAAAGGCTACTGCTTTTTATTTCAAATTAAATAATAACAAAATGTACGGCGTTGGATCTGCTAATTATAATGGTTCTGTTATGAATTTTGATTATACTGGTTCGGTTCAAACTGCTACATTGGCTCCTGGTACATATAAACTTGAATGCTGGGGCGCTCAAGGTGGGAATGGATCATCTAATGGTAATTCTAATATAAATGCAGTTGGTGGTCTTGGTGGATATAGTGTTGGCACCATTACATTAAGTAAAACACAAAAAGTATATATATATTCTGGTGGAAAAGGACAAACTAAATCAAATACCGGTAGCTATTCTACTGTTAATGGTGGATTTAACGGCGGTGGGTCAAATTATACTTGTGGTTCCGGAGGTTCTGGTGGCGGTGGATCGGATATAAGGATCGGAACTGATTCATTATATGCAAGAGTAATTGTTGCAGGCGGCGGTTCTGGAACAGGATGGACAATTAAAGGTGCCGCTGGCGGTGGAATATTAGGCTTATCAAACTATAATTCATCTTACAATAGTACTCAAACAGCAGGAGGAATAGCTTATACTTCAGCTTACAATATAATGCCCACAGCTGGCACTTTTGGTATAGGTGGCAATGGTTCCGGTTCTTCAGAAGGCGGTTCTGGCGGTGGAGGCGGCTGGTATGGAGGTGGCGGAGCCGGATATACGGGCGGTTCTAGTGGTGGATCAGGTTATGTCTACACTTCTGTCACTGCTTCAAATTATCCAAATGGTTGTTTACTTAACTCTTCTTATTATCTTTCTAATGCTCAAACTATTGCCGGAGATCAATCGTTCCCTGCTCCTTCTGGTTCTACAGAAACTGGTCATTCTGGTAATGGACATGTAAAAATCACTAAATTATCAGATGTAATATATCTTACTCATGCTAAGAACAACATAATGGATTTTAATTATACAGGTTCAGTACAATCTAAAACTCTAAAACCAGGTACGTATACAATAGAATGCTGGGGTGGCCAAGGAGGAACTTACAGTAGTTACATAGGCGGATACGGTGGTTATTCCAAGGGTACTATTACTCTTACTGAAGCAACTACTGTTTATATATCTGTTGGTGGGGCTGGATCTTCCTCTTCTACTGCTGCAGGATTCAATGGTGGAGGAACTGGTATTTCTTCTGGTAGAGGTGGTGGAGGAGCTACAGATGTTCGTATAGGTCAAAATTCTCTATATTCAAGAGTTATCGTAGCCGGAGGTGGCGGCGGAGCTGGTGTAACAAGTGCCAATGCTAATCCTTGTGGTTGTGGCGGTGGAGAATATGGTGGAGATGGATATTACAATGATACCACTGGTTCTTATACTATAGGTCAAAATAGATGTGGTGGTAGTGCCTCACAAACTGCAGGTGGCAAAACATGGAGCACGAGCACTCAGGCTACTTTTGGTCAAGGCGGAAATGCTTCAGGCTACTCTTGTGGTGGTGGCGGAGGCGGCTGGTATGGAGGTGGCGGAGCCTATGACAGTGATTCTGACTCTGATGGACGTTGGGGTGGAGGAGGCTCAGGATATGTTTATACCTCTTCTACAGCTAAAAATTACCCTAACGGATGTCTACTAAATTCTACTCATTATCTCACAAATGCTCAGACTATCGCAGGAAACACTTCTTTTACTTCTCCTACAGGATCAGCAGAAACTGGTCACACAGGCAGTGGATTCTGCAGAATTACAAATTTGAACCCAACACAATATGGATTATACGTAAAAACGAACTCTGGTTGGAAACACATAGATTTATAAAAGGAGGGCTTAACTATGCCGATTATATTTCACGGAACAGGTAGTGGCGGCTCTGCTAAAAAACTAAAAACCGCACGAACTATTAATGGTACGAATTTTGATGGTACAGCTAATATTACTACTGCTAATTGGGGAACAACAAGAACCGTTACTGTAGGAAATACAAGTAAATCTGTAAATGGATCTGGAAACGTAAGTTGGTCGTTAGCTGAAATAGGTATTCATCTTTCAACAACGGAACCTGCAGCTAGTGACGGAAAAAATGGAGATATTTGGATTACTTATGAATAAAAGACTGAAAGGAAGGTGAGGCTTATGGCTTGTAGTAATGGATGTGGAACTTCTTGTTCTACTGACTGCACTCATTCATCATCTGGTGGATGTGGTGGTTCTTGTGGTGGTTCTTGCTCTACTAACTGTACTGGTGGATGTTCTGGATATTGTGATGGAACTTGTAAGGGAGGTTCAGGAAGTACTTGTTCTGACTGTACTGCCAAATGTGCTAATGACTGTACCGGAGCTTGTACAAATGCTTGTGTAACCGGATGCACTGGCTGTGGGAACAACTGTGATGGAGACTGTACAAGCGCCTGTGCTCAAAGGTGCTCTAATGATTGCAATGCTGCATGTACTGCTACTTGTGCTTATGATTGCGAACATACTTGCACTGCTTCTTGTGCCAACGACTGCACCAGTTGTGGTGGATCTTGCTCAAGTAATTGCTCAGGAAATTGTGATTCCGGTTGTTATACTGGTTGTTATGGTTGTGATTCTACCTGTTCTGGTGGTTGTTCTGGCACTTGTAATACTACTTGCACTACCACTTGCGCCAATGACTGCACTGGCGGGTGCAAAGGAACCTGTACAGGTGGATGTGGTGGTTCTTGTGATAATTCATGCGGCTTTTCTTGTGAAGCTTCATGTGATAATAATTGTACTGCTGTTTGTTCTGTATCTTCTGTGTACGGTGGAAACTCAGAAAAGAGTGTATTGAATTTTGCTTATACAGGTAAAGCTCAATCTGTAACCCTTGAGCCTGGAAAATATGTTCTTGAATGCTGGGGAGCACAGGGAGGTTATCGTTCTAATTCTAGTTATGGTGGAAAAGGTGGCTATTCTACAGGGACTTTAACATTGACTCAAAAAACTACTATATACATATATGTCGGTGGATCTGGAAATTCTGTTACATCAGCATCAAATTCAATCTATCCCGGAGGTTTCAATGGTGGTGGATATAGATACAATTATAAAGGTGGTGGTGGCGCTACTGATATTCGTATTGGAAGTGCTTCTTTATACGCCCGTGTTATCGTTGCAGGCGGCGGTGGTTCTGATGGTAGTCCTAATTATAGTGGTGGGTATGCAGGTGGTGTATCTGGTACTAGGGGAAATTTTGGATGTGGTTCATATGGATATGGTGGATCTCAAACTGCTTCATATTCATCTTTAAGTGCTATTAATTCACAAGGCACCACAAACTCTTCTTCTAATTGTGCTGCTGGTTTTGGTTTCGGTGGTTTTGGATGTTATTACGCTTCAGGTTATGGTGGAGCCGGTGGCGGAGGATGGTACGGTGGACAAGGTACTTATCCTGATGGTTCTGGAGATGATGATGGCGGTGGCGGTGGCGGTTCTGGTTACGTTTATACTTCCTCTTCTGCTTCTAACTATCCTCAAGGTTGTCTTCTAAATTCATCTTACTATCTTTCTGATGCTTCTAATTTATCTGGCAATGAATCTTTCAAATCTCCTTCTGGTGCTACAGAAACTGGTCATTCTGATAATGGCTATTGTAGGATTACCTGTTATGTCAAAAAGAAAACTCTACATTGTAAAATGAACAATGAAATTAAAAAAGCAGCTCCAGTATTTATGAAAATGAACAATAAAATTTATGATGCTGGCGCTAATGCTGTAATGGATTTTGCTTATACAGGAACAGCTCAAGCTATATCACTTCCAAGAGGAAAATATATTATAGAATGCTGGGGCGCTCAAGGCGGTTCATATAGTAGTTATTATGGTGGTGCTGGAGGATATTCTGTCGGAACCATAACTCTAACTAAAAATTCTACGGATTTATATATTTATGTTGGTGGACAACCAGAAGCTACAACTTCAACAGGTGAAACACCTGGTGGATTTAACGGAGGAGGAAAAGGTTGTTCAAGAACTTATAATTATAGTAGTTATGGACAAGGTGGCGGCGGTGCAACCGATGTTCGTATAGGAAAAAATGATCTTTATGCTAGAGTTATTGTCGCTGGTGGCGGCGGAGGTTCATCATCAGAAAATTCGCTTACAACAAAATATGGCGGTGGAACTACTGGTGGTTCTTCTGCTTCTGGATATGGAGCTACACAAACTGCTGCAGGTACAAATGGTTCGTTTGGTCAAGGTGGTTCTGCAACAACTTCTGGAACTAATTATAATTATGGTTCCGGCGGTGGTGGAGGTGGATGGTATGGTGGTGGTGCATGTTCTGATTATAGTGACAGCACTAACTACCAAGGCTATAATGGCGGAGGTTCAGGATATGTTTACACTTCAGCTACTGCTGCTAATTATCCAAGTGGTAATTATGTAAATTCTTCTTACTACCTTACCAATGCGCAAACTATAGCAGGAAATCAATCATTTAAATCACCTGATGGAACAAATGAAACAGGCCATACCGGAAATGGTTTCTGTCGAATCACCCGTAAATCAGGAAAAATATTTGTAAAACAAAACGGTTCATGGATCAAAGTATAACACTTTGGTCCATATTTAAATTACGAGGAGGAATTGTTATGAAACTTATTTTTAAAGACGGACAAGAATTAGTTATTACTCGTGCTAACGATACATATTCATATGAAGGATATAAAGATGGGTTAGGAAATGATATGAACAAAAATATTGTAGCTACTATTTCTATCTTCAATTCTGATAAATCTTTAAACACTATTAAGGATATGATTACTGATGAAAATAGAACAGGTTTTAAAATTATTTATGGGAATACCCAGAAAGATTATACTGGAATGAAAATTGAAAGTATTTCAGAAGAAATCTCCAATGAAAGAAGTGTTATTAATATCTCATTAGCTACAGATAAAACCATAGCTCCTACTGAGACCCCTGAAACAACAACAGAAAAAACTAAAGAAGAAACTAAAGAAAAAACGGAAACAACTTCTGATAAATAATTAAGAATGAAAGGAATATAAGGATATGAGAAAAATAATCGTAAAGGTTGATAAAGAAAAAGCTACAGAGCTTGAAAGAGTTAATTTTGAATTAAACTTCGTAAAAGACATTGTACAGAGAGTTATTGAATCACATCCAAGCGATTTAGAACTCATCAATGGAGATACTCTTATGTCTTACAATAAACGTGGTGCAGAATTACAGAGAAAGTATGCTGCTCTTGCAAATGAGATGGAAAAGGAATACATCCCAGAATACCTCGAAGGTCATCAGTATAGTTGGATTATTCCAAATAATTCTGATGAAATGACTATTACTATTAAATGTAATTGTGAGATTCCAGAATTAGAGGGAATAGCATGAAAAGAACAGAACAATATTCGGACCAGATAGCTAGACTTTATCCATCTAAGAAGGTAAAAACCGATGACGGACAAAGAATATTAACACAGAGTATCACTTTTCAAGTAACTGATGATTGCAACCTTGCGTGTCTATATTGTTACCAAGGACACAAAGGAAAAAATCGAATGTCGTTTGAAACAGCTAAGAAATTCTTTGATTTAGTTGTATCAGGTGAAAAAGGTTTTAAATCTTATATCAATCCAGAGAAATCTCCTGGATTGGTTGTAGATTTCATTGGAGGAGAACCCTTTCTTGAGATAGAGCTTATAGATCAAATCTGTACTTATATTATGGATAAACTCATAGAGTTGGATCATCCTTGGGCCATGAAAACTATGTTCTCTATTTGTTCAAATGGTGTTTTATACAGAGACGAAAAAGTACAAGCATTTCTTCGTAAGTGGGCCAATAGATTATCTTTCTCAGTTACTATTGATGGGAATAAAGAATTACATGATTCCTGTCGAGTTTTTCCAGATGGTGGTCCAAGTTATGACATAGCTGTCGATGCTGCGTCAGATTGGATGAAACGTGGAAATCATATGGGAAGCAAGATCACAATTGCTCCGGGCAATATCAGCTTTCTATACGATGCTATTAAGCATATGGTCGATCTTGGATATGATGAAATCAATGCCAATTGTGTATATGAAAAGGGTTGGACACCTGTACATGCAACTGTTCTTTACGATCAAATGAAACGCATATCTGATTATTTCTTGGAACAGAATTTTGATTTTGAACGTGATTTCTTCTGTTCCCTTTATAATGAAGATTTCTTTCATCCTAAAGATCCTGATGATTTACAAAGTTGGTGCGGAGGCGTTGGTAATTCAATGATTGCTTGCGATCCTCAAGGTCGCATATTTCCATGTATCAGATACATGGAATCTTCTCTTAATGGAGAGCAAGAACCGTACTCTATTGGTGATGTAGATAATGGTATAGGATGCACAGAATGTTATAAATGTAGAATTAATTGTATGGCAAAAATAGATAGAAGGACACAGAGTACAGATGAATGTTTCTATTGTCCTATAGCTGCAGGATGTTCTAATTGTTCTGGTTATGATTATCAAGTGAATGGTACTCCTGACTCAAAAGCTACTTATATATGTGTTATGCATAAAGCTCGTGCTCTTGGGAACCTGTATTTCTGGAATAAGTATTATAGAAAAAATAATATGAATAAACGAATGAAAAACTATGTGCCAGATGAATGGGCACTTGAGATTATTTCTGAATCAGAACTTAATATGTTAAAAGAACTTGAAAGAGAGGATTAAAAGCCTCTCTTTTTTATTGACTAAAAGGAGGCTTGATATTATGGCAGAAATCAAAGGTATTGATGTTTCCAGATGGAATGGAAACATCGACTGGAAAACTGTTGCTAGTTATGGAATGGGCTTCGCTATCCTAAGAATTACAGAAAAAGGAAATATTGTTGATAGCACATTCGAACCTAATTATAAAGGCTGTATTGAGAATAAAATTCCTGTTGGAGTCTATAAATACAGCTATGCTACTACTATTGCTCAAATTAAAAATGAAGCAAATGTAGTTATTAAAACATTGAATAAAAGAAAACTGGATTATCCTGTGTTTCTTGATATAGAGGATAAATGTCAGGAGAATTTATCTGACAGTTTAATGATGAAAATGATTGAAGCATTTAGAGCTATTATTGTCAAAGCTGGATATAAATTTGGTATTTATTGCGGCTATTCTTGGTATCAGAACCAGTTACCAGAAGGTGCTAAAAAGTATGATTGTTGGGTTGCTCGATATCCTAATAATGATACCGGTGAATTACAGGAAAGATTAAGAGTTCCTGCTTCTACTGGTGTTATTGGATGGCAATATTCTAGTAAGGCAACCATTCCTGGTATTCCAACAAAAACCGATCGAAGTGTATTCTATAAAGACTATTCTAAATCTTCTACTACTTCTACAAACTCTCTCAAACCAACAACTACACAAGGAAGTGATACTATGAATAAAGATAAAGCTATTGATGCTCTTATTGCTTGCGCTGAAAATGAGGTTGGATATTTAGAGAAGAAATCTAATTCTCAGCTTGATGATAAAACTGCAAATGCAGGTTACAATAACTACACTAAATACTGGAGAGACGTATATCCTCAGTATCAGGCACAGGCTTGGTGTGCAGCGTTTGTGAGTTGGTGCATGATGAAAACATTCGGTCTTGATGTAGCTAAAAAACTTCTTAAACATTGGCCTTATGTATACTGTCCTACTCTTGGAAATCTCTTCACAAAGTATGCAAATCCACAGCGAGGAGACATTGTAATCTTCTATCGTAATGGTACATTCGCTCATACTGGATTAGTAACAAAAGTCGAAGGAGATAAATTTTATACTATTGAAGGTAACACTTCAGGAGGCTCTTCTATTGTTCCAAATGGTGGTGGAGTTTATGCTAAGAGTTATTATAATTCAAATCTCCCTGGGACAAAGTTTTGTCGTCCAGACTATTCTATTGTCACATCCATCTTAACTTCTAACACCTCTTCTACATCATCTCCTGCACCTGTACAGCCATCTTATACTGCATGGGTAGGTTCT
>ULTN01033310.1_pt1 | contig 30834 bp, 43 predicted proteins | sample 1957681 | NCBI WGS metagenome assembly ULTN01 (sample SAMEA4835736, study PRJEB28245) | human gut metagenome | biome: gut microbiome; material: fecal sample | place: Denmark | collected 2008
CGATCTGTATTGCCCTGGTACCGGACGCAGCTTCTCGGGATATTCTGGAGCTGGCATACCTCAACGGCTACACGATGTCCCAGCTGGAGCGGCATTATGATACTTCCAAAAAGACGATAGACCGGCGGATGAAGCGGGCGATCCTGCTGCTGGATGCAAACTCCACCTTCTTCAGGAATGCAGGCTCCTGAAAATTGTCCGCATTTGTCCCTGTTTGTCCCGTTTTGTCCTCTTGTTTTCCATACCGTTATTGACTATAATACATGTAGAGGAGTATGCCTGCGGGGCGTACTCCTTTTCAGTTTCAAGGGAATATTCAGCTCGGGTTTCATGCCCGGGCTTTTTTATTCCTCAGAAAAGCGGAAGATCTTTCAACAATATATTCACCAAAAGCCGTCGTAAAAGCGATTTTGGGGTGAAAAAGACTGCTTTAGGGTGGTTTTCCACATTTGTCGGGCTTGTATGTAGGTACTTCCCCGGGTATAGGGGTATCGCAGGTGCTTGCGAGCGCGGAAAAAATCCGGCTTTAAGTATTTTTTGGGCACTTGAAACTCGAAAACTCCCTGCAGCCCTCAGATCTCCGCATTTTTTGTGCAGGTTGCCAAGGTATTTGACAGTGCCGGAAAGCTCGGGTCAGCTGGGCATTTTGACGGGAAAGGAGGGCATCTGTGTGGACTGTGAAGTGGCGGATCAGGTCTCTATGGAGCAGCTGGAGGCGGAACAATCGGCTTCGCCGAAAAGGAAAGCGGCGCCGCTCGCCTTTGATGAGGAACTGAATACGGTGATTATGAGCAGCGAGTTAACGGCGAAGTATTTCGGTGTGTCACAACAGACGCTCTCCAACTGGGTGCGCGCCGGCTGCCCGCGGTATAAATACGGCTTTTACGATCTGAAGGAAGTCAGCGAATACCGCTTTAAGGTTGCCGGTCCGATGAAGACGCCGGAGAGTGAGCGGGACCTGGAGAGCCTGCCGGTTCAGCAGCAAAAACTGTTTTATGAGCAGCGTCTGAAGGCGGCGCAGGCGGAGGCTGCTGAATACAAAAATGAGATCGCCAAGGGGGAATATCTTCCGAGAGAGCAGGTCGTCAACGATCTGCGGAAGTTTTGTGTCGTTCTGAAGCGCAGCCTGCAGGGGCTTGGGCGCCGGATATCCCGAGATGTCGCCTCACAGCTGGGACCGGTCGAAGCCCGTAAGTTCGATCGAGCAATCAAAGATACGGTCGATGAGGCACTGGAGCAACTCAGTGTGGATGGAGTGTATCACTATGGCGGCAAATAAAGACTGGAGCTGCCCCGAATGGATCGCTGAGGCGCTGCAGACACTTCGCCCGCCGGGGCGAATGACGGTAAGCGAATGGGCAGATGCCCGCAGGGTGCTGGATGCCAAGACCAGTTCAATGCCCGGACGATGGAGCACCGATCAAACCCCATATCTGCGGGAGGTCATGGACTCCTTTAATGACCCTGAGATCGAGGAGATCAGTCTGCTGAAGTCTACACAGATAGGCGGCACTGAGGCAATGCTGAACATGCTCGGCTATGTGATCGATCAGGATCCCAGTGCGTCGATGATCGTTTATCCCACAAAAGAACTGGGCGAATTTTCTTCCAAAAACCGTATTCAGACAATGGTGGATCTGTGCCCGGAGCTGCGCGAGAAGTACGATGCCGGTTCCAAGCTGTTGGAACTGCAGTTCAGCGAAATGTATTTGGTAATCAGCGGCGCCAATTCGCCGGCAACGCTGGCATCTTATCCAATTCGGTACCTCTTTATGGATGAGGTAGACAAGTATCCGGAGAATGCCGGTAAGGAGGCGGACCCGCGGGCGCTGGCGAGAGAACGAACAAATAGCTACCGGGATAACCGTAAGATCATCAGTGTAAGTACACCAACCTATGAGGATGGGAACATCTATAAGGACTGGCTGGCAGCTGATGAGCAGAACGAATATTGGGTGACCTGTCCAGAGTGTGGGGCTCAGTGGTCATGGGAATTCAAACAGTTAAAATTCGATAACAGCTCTCCGGAGATGGCACAGCAGACGGCGATGTACTGCTGCAAGGAGTGCGGGGCAATGCTTTCAGACGCCCAGCATAACCGGATGAATCAGCAGGGCTTTTGGAAGAAGGTCAAAAGCAGCGGGCGGCAGCGTGTTGCTTTCCGCATGAATGTGTTTGCTTCGCCTTTTATAAGGCTTGGAGATATTGCAAGGCAGTTTGAGGTCAGCCGCAAGGATAAGGCGCAGCTGATGAACTTCATCAATTCCTGGCTGGCAGAGCCGTGGAAAGAGGTCGAGGAAACCACCAATGCCGAGTATCTGCTGGAACAGCGGCAGGGGCAGTATAAAAAACAGGTTGTGCCGCCCGGCACAGTGCTGATCACTGGCGGGGTAGATGTGCAGAAGAACTGCTTTTACTGGACGATCCGGGGTTGGCGAGCGAATATGACCAGCTTCAATATCGACCATGGAAAGGCGTTCTCCTGGCGGGAAATTGAGTACATTATGAACCGCTCACTGGTAGATCCAGCGGGGAAAGGGCATATTGTAAACCTTTGCTGTGTGGACTCCGGAGATCAGACCGATGATGTTTATGATTTCTGTGTTGTCAATAGCGAATGGGCGGTGCCGATAAAGGGCGCTTCCGGCAGACTGTCGGGGCGCTTCCGCAGAACGACCATAGATCGTGTTGACTCCAAGGCAAGGGGACACACGCTGATCATTGTAGACACCATCTACTACAAGGACATGCTGGCGAGCCGCATGCGCCGTAGCGAAGAGGATGGTGGCTGGTTCACACACATTGACTGCGATCCGGAATACTGTGAAATGGTAACGGCGGAACAGAAGGTTGTGCGGAAGCGCAACGGTCGCATGGAATCGGTCTGGGAGCCGAAAGCGGTAGGACGGGACAACCACTACCTCGATGCCGAAGTATATGCGGCGCTGGCAGCTGACCTGCTGGGGATCCGTGAGATCAATGCCGAACAGGCGGTAGCTCAGGCGGTGGAAGAACCTGTAGCTGCGGTATCTCACGGTTCATTTGGAGGAAACAACTATTTCACGGAAAGAAAGGGGTGGTTTGGATGAGAATTGACGAGTACCGGGAGCAGCTGGCAAGCGTAAATGCTGCCATTAAGGCGATAGAGGGCGGTGCCCAGGAGTACAAGATCGGTACGCGCAGCGTGCGGCGTGGAGAACTTGCCACGCTATATGCGGAGCGCCACCGGTTGGAGGCACTCATCGACAGCGCATATGGAGCTACAACGGTTGGGGTGATGAGACGGAGGTGATGGAGATTTGAACATATTTGAGCGCCTGATCCTTGCCGTTAATCCCAAGGCAGCGCTGAACCGCGCTTACTATAAACAGCTGTGTCGCAGCTATTACGATGCGGCGGGGAGAACCAGGGATAACTGGGCGCGTGGGAATACGACCGGCGAGCTGACGGACCGGGCGGCAAGGGATACGGTGAGATCTAGAGCGCGGGCGCTGGAACGCAATGATGACAGCTTTAAGGGCATCATCCTGGACCTTGAGCGCAATGTTGTTGGCACGGGTGCGGTGCTCCAAGCAAAGACCAAAAGTGCCGGCGGCGAAGAGAATGACGAACTGAACGCCAGAATCGAGCGGGAGTGGAATCGTTGGTGCCGGAAAGGTTTCTGCACCGTGGATCGCCGTTGGAGTTTTAGGGATGTGCAGAGACTTTTTGTCCGGCGAGGATATGTTGATGGCGGATTGCTCTGCATAATGTGTCAAATTGACGGTGAATTCAGGATCCAGCTCCGCGAGGTAGACGAGCTGGATAAAACGGTTTTCTCGTATGGCAAGAACCGAGTGGTCAGCGGTGTCGAGATCGACTCGTATGACGCCGCAGTCGCCTACCACTTTAGGCGGTATGACGTGTCTGGCTCTTGGACGGGGGAGCTGCAGCGGATCCCCGCAGACCGGGTTATATTCTTCGCCCAGATGCAGCGGGTATCGCAGGTGCGGGAATTTTCGCCGGCAGCCAGTTGCCTGATCCGCATGGATGGGTTATCTCAGTTGACTGATGCAGCGATCACAAAAGAAAAGGTACAAGCCTGTTTCGGCGTTGCCATAGAGCAGGAGGCACCGCTGAGTGGTGTCCCATCGATAGGGCGAGGGGTGCAGGTGCAGGGAAAGCCTGCAGATCCGCCTACGGAGTTTTTGGAACCCGGTATGATCAAATACCTGCGACCGGGAGAAAAGGTTGCGCCGATTAGCTCGTCGGGTGTGTCGTCTACAGCGGATAACATGATTAAGTCGGTGCTTCGGCAGGCTGGTGCTGGTGCAGGTCTTAGCTACGAGGCGGCTACTAGAGATATGAGTCAGGTCAACTACTCCAGCGCTCGGCAAGGAATGCTGCAGGATCGACGAACCTATGCAGACTGGCAGACCGGTTTGATCGAGTCGGTGCTGGATCCAATATTCTTCGCGTGGCTTGAATGGGCGGTACTATCTGGTAGGGTGAAGATACCGGACTACTGGAGCGGTCCGGAAGAATACGGCACACATGTGTGGATCATGCCGGGTATGGACTGGATTGATCCTATCAAAGAGGCAAATGCCAATAAAATCGCTTTGGACAATAATCTGACTACACTGCAGCAGGTATGCGCAGCAAAGGGTCAGGACTGGCGAGAGGTGATCGATCAGCGCGCCCGGGAGGTGCGATATATCAAAAATACGATAGGAGATGATGAAATTGCCAAAGAGTAAAGGTGCGGTGCCGGGAATGTACACCCGGAGCTGCGAAATGGAGCTGCGGCAGGACGGCGAGAATGAAAACCGATTTGAACTGTCTTTTTCGAGTGAGGCACCATATATGCGGTGGAGCGGCATGCCGGAGATCCTGGTACATAACAAAAAGGCGGTAAACTTTACCCGGCTCAGAACGGCCGGAGCACTGCTGTTTGACCACGGATATGACACCCGAATTGGCAGAATGCCGGTGGGGCTGATCAAAAGCGTCACCCTGGATGAAGAGGCGCATAAGGGCAGAGCAGTGATTGAGTTTGACCCCGATGATGAGGATGCCCAGAAGATCCGCAGTAAGCTCCAGAAAAAGATGCTCAATGGTATCAGTGTAGGGTATCGGGTAACGGAGTGGCAGGTGCTGCGTGAGGGAGAGAAGAGCGCAGATGGTCGCTTTGCCGGTCCCTGTTATTTGGCGACCAAGTGGGAGCCGCTTGAAATTAGTGTCGTAGCCACACCTGCCGATCCTACGGTAGGTGTAGGCAGAAGTATAAGCAATGAGGAGGACAATGATATGCCTGAAATTGAGACTGTAACCAGAACCGGCGAGGGCGCAGGTGCCCCGCCTGCGGCACCTGCCGCGGACAACCAGGCGGCTGTGGATGTTGCCGTAGAGAACGAGCGAGCCAGAGCTGCAGCGATTACTACCCGCTGCCGTCACTTTGACGTGAGCCCTGATGATTATATCGCACGGGGGCTCACCGTCGAGCAGGTCAACGAGGACCTGCTGCGCACCATGGAACAGCGTCGCCAGCCTCTGACCGGCAGCAGTGTCGGTGTAGTGCGCGACGAGGGCGATAAATTCCGCGCCGCAGCAGCAGATTCCATTCTTCTGCGTGCGGGAAGAGAAGTGGAGAAGCCGGCGGATGGCGCCCGGGATCTGCGCAGCCTGACCTTGCGCGACATTGCCCGATCCACTCTCCGCATTGAGGGCGTTGAGGGCTGGGAGCGCATGAGTAATGACCAGATGTTCCGCGCCATCGTTAGTCCCGGTTCCGCTTTTAGCTCCATCATGGACGATTGTGTCCATAAAACTATGTCGAATGCATACAAGACCGCAGATACCACCTTCCAGCTGTGGACTTCCAAGGGCACTCACGCGGATTTCCGCCCGAAGAAAATCTACGAGATCAGTGAAGCCGGCGAACTGGATGAAGTCAGGGAGAATGGCGAATTCAAGTTCGGCAGTGTGTCTGATGACAGTGTTACCAGCGTTCTTGCCACTTTCGGCAAGAAGTTTGGTTTCACCCGCAAGGCACTAATCGATGATGACCTTGATGTGCTTACCAAAATCCCTGCAGCGTATGTGCGAGCGGCGAAGCGCGGAGTTAATAAGGCAGTATACAATCTGCTGATCAAAAACCCCGTGATGGCAGATGGGAAAAACCTTTTCAGCGCCGATCATGGCAACATCGGTACCGCTGCGGCTCCCTCTGTCGGTTCCTACAGTGAGGCGCTTGGTCTGATGGCGGCGCAGAAGGACAGCGGCGGCAAGGCTTTCCTCAATATCCGTCCTAGATTCATTCTGTGTTCTCCGTTTGCTTACGCTGAGCATGCGCAGATGATCCATTCCGTTGCGGATCCCAATGGCAAGAATTCTGCTGTGGTCAATCCTTTTGACGAGCAGCATTTTGGCCTCCAGCTCGTGATGGATGCAGAACTGAACGACATGAGGAACGGCAGTGCGTATCCCTACATCTTTGCCGCCGACAGCAATTCCTGCGGTACCATTGAGGTTGGCTACCTCAACGGCAACGAAGAACCAATCCTGGAGTCTCGTGCCGGCTTTGATTTTCTGGGGATTGAGTGGCGGATCTACACCGATTACAGCGTTACGCTGCTCAACCACCGCGGTTTCGTAAAGAATGCTGATGTTTGATGACATCTGAAAGGAGAAGATTACTATGGCTAAAGCAATCTATGTGCAGGAAGGGGTCAATGTTGACTACCTCAATTCCGGCACCGCCACCATCGCCTATGGTGACATCCTCGTATATGGTGACCGACTCGCTGTTGCTGCCTGCGAGATACCCGCCGGAGAGGTGGGGACGGTGTCCCTTAATGGCGTCTATGAGATGCCGGCGGAGACCACCGCTGCCTTTACCGTTGGCGCCACCGTGTATTGGGATGGCACCAATAGTGTGGTGACCGCTACTAAGGCTACCAGTGGTGCCATTACAGCCGGTGTGGCAATCGAAGCAAAGACACAGGCTGCCGGTGCTTGTCTCATCCGTATCGGCTGAGGAGGCATTATGAAAAAAGTAAAGCTGCTGAAGGACGCTTTTTTGGAGGGACGGCTGCTTCCTCCCGGAAAGCTGGTAGATGTTCCTGATGAGGTTGCGTTGGTGATGATCAACAACGGCAATGCATCTCCAACACTGGCAGAGGAAGCAGTCCCCGAGGTCAAAGAGAACACTGCCTCTGCAGAAGTGCAGTCTGCCGATGAACAGTCTGAACCCGCAGTGGTTCAGGAACCAGAGCCGGCGCCGGAGCCGGAGCAGAAACTGGGGCGTGGTTTGAAATGAACCTAAAAGACCAGATGGCATCGGATGTGGATACTGTGTTTTTCAACTTTGACGAGATGGCGGAGAGTATCACCATAAACGGGCGGGGAGTTCCTGCCATTGTCGATACGGATACGCTGTCCGGATTTATGAAATATGGCATTCATGTCGGCGAGAAGCTGGTATTTCTCCGAGCGCTGGACTTTCCCGGGCGTTTCCGTCCGGGAGAGCCCCTCCTGCTGGAAAAGGAAAAGTGGTTTGTAGTGAGCTGCGAGGGTGATGATAATGTGCTGCAGCTTGTGCTGGAGCGTCATATGAGGTGATTCTAGGTGTCGCAAAGAGAGTTTGTGGTGGATACTCACCAGATGGAAAATCTGCGAAAAGAGTTGGCGGTGCTGCCGACGGATCTTCGTGCGGCAGTAAGGAATTCACTTCGCGCCGGCGTGAAGAGTTCACTGAAGCAGATAGTGATGGACCGCTATGCGCTGAACCTTCGGGGAAAACGCAGCACCTACACGGTGCGTGATTATCGCAGCTCGGAGAGCAATCAGGAGGAGATCCGGTTTGTTGTTTCCGGCCGGCTGTTGACGCTTTCACACTTTAACTTTTCGCCGCAGGTGCCGCATGCAGGGGATCCCAGTGTGGAGATCTTCCGAGGGCAGGTGAAGAAGGCATCGGCAATCATGGGCGATGATGGGAAATACCATAAGCCTTTTGTGATGAAAACCGGGGCAAGGGACACCGGCAAGGTGCAGCTTAATGTATTTCGCGCTACCGGAGGCAAGACCCGTACCGGCAAGCCAAAGCTAAAAAGCTATCGAACACTGTCAGTGCCGCAGATGCTCGGCAATGAGGCCGTAGCCGATGAGGCACAGACTGTAATGCTGCAGGTATTTGAACGGGATCTGATGAAAAATATCGAGAAACGGACAGGTTTGATGCAGGAGAACATCTTAAAGGAGTAAGTCAATGACGGTAAAGTACCTGACGGATATCAAAGAATTCCTGGAGCAGAATGTCGCTCCGAAGATAAGTCTGCGCGGGATTGCGGATAAAGATGATACGACCTGCTTGATGGTCAGCCCGCATGTTACCGTTGGATTGCCTATCACCTTTGATACTCCGGCTTGCGTCAGAGATAAGATCCCGGGAATCGTAGTTGGACTTGCGGCTCCAATCGAGTATTCGCAGGAGATCGCACAGATTCCTGTGGAACTGGCAGTGGTTGCTTATTGCCCCGGCACGCAGGATGACTTCGGGCTGACTTATGACAATACCGGTTTTTGGGATGTCTGCAATCTTTCAGATCTGATCGTGCGTGAGCTTTTCGCCGCCGATACAATTGGGGGACTGTACCTGTCCGACCGAGTAGTGCAATGTCGACCGGATAATGAGCAGTACGGCGATTATTGGATGGGATCTGTCACCTTCACGGTTAAGGCACACGGCGTGCCGGAGCTGCGCCAAAGAGAGCTCTTATGATTTAGGAGGATCAAGATGAGTTATAAGCATGGCATTTATGCCAAGAGAATAGCTGGTGATTCAGTGACCCCCGAGGTGAGCGGCACCCTGCCGGTCTACTTCGGTGTGGCACCGGTTCATCAGCTCGAAAGCTATGAGGGGAAAACCAATGTGCCGATTCTTTTGGACGGCGCATCAGAGGCTGTGAGCAAGATCGGATACAGCCTCCTGTGGGACGATTACAGCCTTTCTGAGGCGGTGTTTGCGCATTTTATGCGTGTTGATGCGGTTGGCCCCATTGTTGTAATCAATGTGCTTGATCCGGCGAAACACCGGGCGTCGAGCGATACCACGGCGACACTGACCTTTGCAAATGGCAAGGCAGAGATTGCCGACAGCAAAGCGATCCTTAGCACTATTACACTGACCGGAAAGACCAAGGGTACTGACTATACGGTGGAAGTAAACGATGACGGTACGGCGGTGATTGTCCGCGACCTGACCGGCACAATGACTACCGCGGCGGTGACCTATCGAAAGATCGACTTGACGGCAGTGAGTGTAGATGTTGTAACAGCATCTATTTCCACTGTGCTGCCAAATGTCTATGAGGTGACCGGCATGATCCCATCTCTTCTGTTGGCACCGGGCTGGTCGCAGAATAAGGCGGTTGCGGATGCGCTGGTAAAGGCTGCCGATAAGATCAACGGACATTGGGATGCTTATGCACTGGTTGATATTGCTCCCACCGCTGCTACGGTAATCGCTGCCAAAGCAAAAAAGAATGCCGAGGGTAGATCTACTGCCAAGGAAACGCCCTGCTGGCCCATGGTGACGGACGGGATCCGTAATTACCACTTGAGCTGTCTGTGCGCAGTAATGCATCAGATGGTGGATACGGAGAATGAGGATATCCCGTATGAGAGCTGCTCTAACAAGATCCTTGCCGGCATTACCGGTCTGGTGGTTGAGAACAGCTCCGGCGATGCTGAAGCAATTAAGATGACGATAGAGAATGCCAACGAGCTCAATGCCGTGGGTATTCGCACAGCCCTGTTCTGGGGCGGAAGCTATCGCATTTGGGGACCGCACACCGGAGCGTACAGCTCAGAGGGTGATAATGCCGCAGATGAGATCTTCGATTGCAGTGTCCGTATGGTTCGATGGCTCGGCAACACTTTCCAGGCATTGTACGGCGATGTGATTGACCGCCCGATGCATCGGGCACTGGTCGACTCTATCCTCAATGAGGAGCAGATGCGCCTCGATAACCTTGTGAGCCGCGGGGCGCTGTTGGGCGGAAAGATCCGCTTTGACGCCGCGGCGACTCCGACCAATGATATTGTATCTGGTGATTTTGCTCTGGATGTGGATTATACCACTACGCCGGCGGCGCGTGCTATTGTATGTCGTTATCGTTATTCCAGCAGCGGGCTTTCAAAACTGACGGGAGGTGAGGAGTAATGAGCAGTGTAGCAGTAGTTGCGTCCAAGTACCTTATCGATGGCGAAGTAATCGCTGAACAGGTCAAGGTGACGCTGCCGGAGATCAAATGGAAGACTGCTACCATCAGCGGCGCAGGACTGGGCGGGGATATCGAAGTCCCGCTGACCGGACTGACAGAGACGATGTCCAGCCAGATCGATCTCCGCTCTGTGACCCACGCTGATGCAGTCAGGGCGATGGCACCCGGTTTCCGCAGTCATGAGATCCGCTTCTTGCGGGATACGATAGGCTCGGATGGTACACTGTTCCGCGCCGGCACTAAGATCTATTTGCAGGCTGCGGCGAAGAGCCTTACTCCCGGAACAGTACAAATCGGATCGCAGATGGATTCCAATGCTGCATACACAGTAGTGCGATATCGCATGGTGGAGGACGGAGAAGAGACATTCTTGATCGACCAACTGAACCAGATCTTTAAGCTGGGTGGCAAGGATTACAGCGACAGCTATCGGCTGTAAGGAGGAACAATGGAAAAAGTATTGACCCTGAAAACACCTTTGATGGTTAATGGGGAAGAACTCAAGGAGCTGCCTTATGACTTTGAGGCAATGACTGCCGGCAGCCTTCTGCGTATCGCCGGAGATATGGCCGCAACAGGACACTCTCGCACAACGGTGCAGGAATATGACTCGGACTATCACTTCTTCCTCTTTGCTCAGGCGGTCGAGCTTGCGACCAAGGGCAAGGTGTCCACCCCCGATGTGTTGCGGCTCTCTGCTATTGATGCAATCAAGGGAGGTGCCCTTGCGCGCAGTTTTTTCTTCCTTTAAGCGTTCCTTGGGATCCAAGGGAGTTGCGGGAGCTGTTGTTTAAGCTCTCGTGGGCTTCCCGCACTTCACTGGAATGGTGGATCGGGTTGACGTTAAGGGAAATTGGCGATTGGGCAGAAGTAGTGTTGACTGCGCTGAATGAGATGAGAGAGGAGCGTGACGGATAAGTGGCAAGCAGCAAGGAGTTAAAGGCGCTGATTACCTTGGCTGGTAAGGTGGATCCGTCCCTCCAGAGTGCTTTGTTAAAAGCACAAAAGGGTACGGCAGATACAACCATGAAGCTCTCCAAGCTGGAGCAGGTCGGCGTGAAGGCACTGAATGCGACCCGTAAGGCTGCCAAGGCAACCGCGGTTGGTCTGGCAGCGCTTGCCGTGTCCGGCGGCGTAGCGCTGTGGCAATTGGGCAAGGAGGGCATCGAGACCGCTTCGAACCTTGCGGAGGTGCAGAATGTTGTTGATGTAACATTTGCTGATTCGGCAAAAGAGATCGACGCATGGAGCAGTAATCTGCTCAATTCCTATGGCTTGGCGGAGTTGGCTTCCAAAAAATACGCATCGACGATCGGCGCCATGCTTAAAAGCTCCGGTGTTGCTGATGACGATATGCGGGTGATGAGCAAGGACCTTACCCAGCTGGCGGCGGATATGGCATCGTTCTACAATCTTGATTCAGACGAAGCATTCAATAAGATTCGCTCCGGCATTTCAGGCGAGACGGAACCGTTGAAACAGCTCGGTATCAATATGTCGGTCGCTAATATGCAGGCGTTTGCACTGTCTAAGGGCATTACAAAGTCCTATAGTGCAATGTCTCAGGCGGAGCAGATGACGTTGCGGTATCAGTACCTGATGTCAGTTACCGCCGACGCACAGGGGGATTTTGCCCGAACCTCGGACAGCTTTGCCAATCAGCAGAAGCTCTTGAGGGAAAATATGAGCCAACTGGCGGCGACGATCATGACCGGTGCGGTTCCCGCACTGGCAGCCGGCGCAAAGAACCTGAATGCTATGATAGCCTCTGTGGACACAGAAACGCTGGGAAGCTTTGTTACGCAGATCGTAAACCTCGCAGTTGGTCTGATGCCGATTGCGACAGATCTCCTACCGGTGATCACTAGATTGCTGAGTTCAATTCTTCCACCGGTGCTGGAGCTTGTAAGAGTGGTGCTGCCGCCTTTGACCAAGTTCCTGGATTTGGTGGTGCGCGTGATCAGTAAGATCATTCAGGTCGGTGTTGATGTTTTCAAATCTCTCTTTGGCAGTGATAAACAGCAGACTGCAGTAGACCTGGGAAATGCTCAAGGTGTATTGGTGGATAACTACGGAAAGTTTGCTCAGGGCGGTTTTTCGGCTCGACCGGCAATCTTTGGCGAGGCTGGGCTTGAGGCGGCGATCCCGATTAAGCGCGGTAACCGCCGGAGCATTTCTCTTCTGCAGCGCACCGCCCAGCTGCTTGGGGTATCCAATCAGTTCTATGGTGGCAGTTTTGTATATTCTCCTGTCATCAATGACGGAGACCCGGAGCGACTGCAGCCGATCCTGCGCCGGCACTATGAGGACATGAAACGCATGTGGCAGGAGTGGCAGAACAGAGGGAGGCGGTTGAGCTTTGGGTGAGTATATTTACACGACCTTGGAAGGGGATACCTGGGATATGATCGCTCTGGATTTTTACGACGACGAATTCCTGATTGCCCCACTGATGGAGTACAATCCGGCTTTGGCACAGTACGCCGTATTTCCGGCAGGGATTGAGCTGCGAGTGCCGCTAATTGAGCAGCCGGCGGCATCATCGCTGCCGCCCTGGAGGAGATAACGATGGAGCTGATCTACAACGGTGTTGATATCAGATCCTCGGTTACGCTGCAGACAGCAAACCTGATCGACTCTGCCGGCGGGAGATTTGACAGCATAGAGTTGGAGTTTGAGGATAGCGCAGGGGATTGGAGCCGGTGGAAGCCGGCTCTGGGCGATACAGTACGCTTGATCCAGGATGGTTTTGATACCGGAACCTGCTATGTCGATGGACTCGGGCAGCGCCGCGGCATATTCCGTATTACGGCGCTGTCAGCACCTGTGGAGGCGAAAGAGCCCCGAAGCCGAAGCTGGGAAAGGGTGCGTCTTTCTGAGATTGTACAGGACTGTGCGGATCGTTACGGCTTTGCGGTGTTGATGTATGGAATGGATGATCCGCTCTACGATTGGGTCGATCAGCATGAGCTTCCAGACTTCGAGTTTTTGTCGCAGCGCTGTACCCTTGAGGGTGCAACGCTGAAAATCAATAACGGGACTGTAATCGTGTGGAAAGGGTCTGTACTGGAGGAGCGGGAGCCTGTGAAAGGTGTTTCTGCCATGGACTTCTGCGGTACGCCAAATTATAACCGGCGGGGAGATCTCTACCGTATGGTTAATGTTTCCTTTGATGGTATTTCCGGCAGCTTTACGGCGCCGGTGGGTGATGGAATGGATATAGTGATCCCCAATGTCTTTGTGAGCAGTATCGCGGAAGCCCAACGCTTTGCCGCTGGTATTGCGCGAGAGCACAATGCATTGGGTGAAACCGTAGAGGGAACTGTCCCTCTGGATCTAACCATTGCCGGCGGCTCGCTGGTCACCATTACCGGCCTAGGTGCTGGTGATGGGGTGTATGTCGTAGATGAGGTGGAGCATCATCTGCAGGAGCGCCAAAGCGACCTGACTTTGCGCAAAAGACTGAGGGGGTATTGATGTGATGTATGTGACCAAAGCAAAAATATCCTCGGTTGGTTCTGCCGGTTGCCGCATAGTAGTCGGCGGCCGTGTAACGGCGGAGCTGCCGGCAGTTAAGGGGTGTTTTACTCAAAGCAATCCCGCAGAGCCGGGAATGGATGTAGTGGTTGCGATGGGTGAGAGTTATGCGAGCGGAGTGATATTGGGGGTGCTTTAATGGATTGGCGTACTGATGATCTGACGGTTGGTAGCTTCGGCGGCTTTTCATTTTTCCGTCGGTATGGTCTCACCAACTTTTCCATGCAAAGCACCCTTGCCACGGAGCCACAGAATCAGACCGGCAGAAAGCCCAGCACCATTGTTGATGGACCGGATCTCCAATCTGTCCAGTTTGATCTAAGGTTATCCCGTGCCCTTGCTGTGGATCCGGACAGCATTATCAAGGAACTGCAATCGCTTTTGGATGCTCAAAGTCCACGGCAGCTGGTTATGGGCGGAAAGGTGCTTGGTTCTTATCGGTGGCTGCTTAAATCAGTATCAGTGACTGACGCGGTACGCAGCGCCGATGGCGGTATTGTGTATTGTTCGGTATCTCTTACATTTGAGGAATATGTGCGGCGGGGTGTCCGTGAGACTACGACCTCCAGCACCTCGTCCTCAAGCCCGGGTATTGTATCAAATACGACATCGAAAACAACGGAGAGCCCCAGTTCTACCCCAGAAGAGAAGAAAGAGGGGAAGCGGATAATTTACAACCCTATTGGCATACCGATTGCGGGAAAGATACCGGATGCGTCCGATCTAAAGCGGGGCTATGAGAACCTAAAGGATGGGGAATTGTTTTTGAAGATAAAAACCGGAACGGCGAGTCTCTCGGAAGGCTTTCGTTTCTTTGAAAAGCAGGATCAGTCCAAATCGGGAGGCTTATTGAGATGACCTATACGATCAAACCAGGTTCCGGAAATCTTAACTGGCGCGCACACGGTGTGGATCGGATCCTGCAGAATGTGCAGAATCTGCTGTCTTTGGCAGCGTATGAGGTTGCATTTGACCGCACCAGAGGGCTGCCGACCTCTTTGATGGACATGCCCGCCGGCGAGGCTACGAATCTGTTTATTGCGAAAGTGACTGAACAGCTGCAGCGGTTTGAGCCGCGGGCAAAGATCATTTCGGCGGTGTTGGAGGGCGTGACCGCCGATGGGCAGATAAACTATGAGGTGGTGATAGACATTGGCATTTGATGTGATCAGCATGGATCCAAAGTATTGGTACGATAAGATGATCCGTGAGCTGGAGCAGGAGATCGGTGAAACGCTGTATCCAGGTGATGAACGTCGGATTGTGGCAGAAGAGCTTTTCTATATCATAATGAGCATCGCAAACTTCGCCAATGCCCGCGCAAATGCCCAGCTAATTGTATCTGCCGTTGGTGATGACCTTGAAGCACTGGGGACATTGCTTGGGGTAAGCCGCTTGCCGGCATCTGCTGCCACTGTGACGATGAAGTTTACGGTGTCAGCTCCGGCAGGAGAAACGGTGGTGATCCCTGCGGGAACCCGTGTTACTGCCGATGGCAAGCTGTTCTTTGCAACTATGAAGCAAACTTCGGCGGCTTACGATGTGGGGAGCGTAGATATCGATACGATTGCTTTGACCGTGGGCGCGGCAGCCAACGATATAAGCGTCGGCAGCATTACTACACTGGTTGATCCTATCCCGTATATATCCGCGGTAACCAATTCTGCTGCGCCTTCGGGCGGTAGTGACATCGAGGAAGATGAGAGCCTGCGCCGCCGTATTATGCTGGCGCCTCACTCTTTTTCTTCTGCGGGTGCCGCAAAATCCTATGAGTACTGGGCGCGGACAGCGGATCCGGCAGTTGCAGATGCCAAGGCGGTATCTCCCAGTGCCGGAGTGGTCAATGTGACTGTCTTGATGGACGGAGGGAAAATTCCGACTACGGCACAGCTTAAAGCCGTTGAGAATGTTCTGTCGGCTCAGACGGTTCGACCGCTGGGGATCCAGGTTAATGCGGTTGCAGCAGAGGCTGTATCTTACACTGCGACTGCTAAGTACTACATATCTTCCCGCGATACGGCGGAGATCAATGTCATCAAATCCAGAGTAGAAGCAGCTTATGCCGACTACATTAGGTGGCAAAAGGCGGTACTCGGGCGTGCAATCAATCCCGATGAACTGCGACGCCGCCTGTTGACTGCCGGCGCAATCCGTGTGGATCTTTCCTCGCCGCAATGGACAGCGCTTGATGATGATCAGGTCGCTGCAGAGAGTACTTCCAGCTCACTGACCTATGGAGGTACGCTGTGATGATACTGACGGCGCTTGATCTGGTGAGCTTGCTGCCTGGCTTTCTCAGGGAGGATGTATCTTCCCGGGCGGTGTGCCGGGCGTTGGAACCGCTGCTGAACCAAATAGTAACGGACTTGGATCTCCTTAATACATATACCTCGGTTGATAGGCAGCCAGATGGTGTGCTGGATCAGCTGGCAGTCGGTTGGGGGGTATCCTGGTACAACGGCGAGGATACGATTGACGCAAAGCGAAAGATCATCAGCGATGCACTGCGGGTCTTCGGACGCCTTGGCTCAGTCTCCTCGCTGACGGACGCGTTGGCTGCTAATTTCGGCGATGCCTCTGTTGATGAATGGTGGGACTATGACGGTGATCCATGCCACTTTAAGATCTTAATTGAGGATCCGTCCGCAACGGGGGACCGGGCAGCGCGGTTTGCTGAAACAATGAAAGAGACGATGGCGTTGCACGCCAAACTGGATGGGATTGTATTGCTGAAAAGCTCTGCGACATCCGAATGCTTTGGCTGCAGCGGTATGATATCCCGAAAGACAAGGAGTGTGGTGATGGATGGCTAATTGGTATGGACATAGCATGACAACCGTGGGGCAGAACCTGATCGCAAAAGTGAGCTCACGCGAGCTGCCCCTGAAGTTTACCAGCGTAAAGATGGGGAACGGTGCTTTGGGCAGCCGGACGGTTGCCGCACTGACGGCACTCATTGAAAGTAAACTCTCCCTTGATATTGCGGAGACACCGAAAAGGTCTGGCACCGGTCGCTGGAATGTGACGGCTGTTTACAATAATTCTATGATTCAAACCGGCTTTTACTTTCGGGAGTGGGGTATCTTTGCACAGGATCCCGACACTCAAGGTGAGGTGTTGGTTTTCTACGCCAATTCCGGTGACAGTGCGGACTTTATACCGGCATTCGATGGTACCGGATCAACCACTGCGTCTTACATTGAGGAGCGTCTGATCTGTGCGGTAGCAGTAGGAAATGCAACGGTAACTGCTGTGCTGAGCTCTGAGCAATATGCCTCTTACGATGACCTGCAGGATCATATCGCCGATGCGGATAATCCACACAAGGTGACTAAGGCACAGGTAGGCTTGGGCTCGGTCGACAACACAAGAGATGTGGACAAGCCGGTTTCCGTGGCGCAAGCAAAGGCTATCGCTGCCTGTAAGGTCTCGGCTAAATCCGTAACGATGCTGGCGGCATCTTGGATTGGATCTGATCCATATACGCAGCAGGTGGTCATTGATGGGACTACGGCAAGCAGTAAGGTGGATATTCAGCTAAGTGCAGAACAGCATGCAGCCTTGGGCGATCTGGGTATTGATTTTTTGCAAATCGAAAATGCAAACGGTACCTTAACGGCAAAGGTAAAGGGCGGTAAGCCTGCATCAGATCTTACGGTACAGGTAACGATAGTGGGGGTGGTGCAGTGAACCTGAATGATAGATTCTGCGCACCGGCTGGACGCGGAGCTGTGGGGCGCTATACCACACCGACGCATACTTTTACTGTCCCGGTTGCTCCGGCAACTATCACTGCGTTGGCTGTAATCTATGCTCAGAGCGGCAAGGCGGTACTGGTTAAGACTTTAGATGATTGCCGATTAGGTGAAAAGACGATTTCTGTGTCGTTGTCGGAGACGGACACATCGCTTTTTTGTGCAGGAGAGGTACAGGTTCAGCTACGGTTAGGAGTAGGCTGCAGCCGGTTAGTGTCCAATGTTCTGCGGCTGCCTGTCGTAGATGTGCTGCAGGATGGACTTCTTGACACGGTGCAAGGAGGTGACAAGCAATGAAGACTGAGGATCTGTTATCTCCTGCGTTTATTGCATCTGCATCAACCTTTATTACATCATTCAATTCCGTTGTTGGCGTTCCGGGACCTCAGGGTGACAAGGGCGATAAGGGTGACAAGGGCGACAAGGGCGACAAGCCCACAAAAGGCATCGACTATTGGACGCCGGAGGACCAGCGGGAGCTTGCAGAGCAGGCAGCGGAATTGGTCGAGATCCCTATTGCCACGACAGAGGCGGTTGGAACGATTAAGCCTTCTACAGATTTCGACATCGCAGCTGATGGCACGCTGACTATCTACAAGCCAATTGAGCTATCTGCATCGGTCAGCCCATCTGCAGCTGAGATGGGGGGCATGGTGGACGATGTAACAGTGAGGTGGGAGACCAATAAGCAGCCTATAACATTGACAGTAGACGGCGAGAGTGTGCCGGCAGCGGATAGAAGCAAGACGCTCACAGGACTGGGGATTACCGTGAACAGATCTTTTGCTGTGGTTGCTGCTGATGCCCGTATGAGTGTCACCAAAAGCCCCGGTTTAACTTTCCTGCGATATGTCTACAGCAAGGTCGGTAGTCCAGATGCGGCGCCAACGCAAGCGGCAGATTGTGATAAGCAGGCTGATCTTGCTGCTTTCGGCGCCAACGGCGCCGATTTCAAGTACGCAGCCGGCGATGTAATCTGGATGCTCACAACAAAGCAGGACGCCAAAATACAGACCAATGTTCTGGGGCAGTGGGCAGATGTCAACACCTACGGCGGGGATCCGGTGCAGTTCACGCAGTCGAACGGCGTGACGGCTACCTACTATGCCTATCGTACTGATGTGTTCCGTGCGGCAGGTGCCGCTAAATATCGCATCGTATAGGGGGTGGAAGGATGGCATTGACGATTAACACTAACATCAAAAATGATGCAGACGGCTATCTTGTGGATGCCGATAGCGTCAAAGTCTCCGCAGAAAAGATGCTGAACGAGTATCTGATTGATCTTGAGACCGCAGCCAAAACCACCATCGACAGTCCGCTTCAAACCAACACAATCTACGATTTGGGCATGCTGACGACAGACATCGTGCTGAATCTGCCTGCAGACGCCGGCAGTGGCGAGCTGATCTATGTTTGCTACACCAATACTAACTACGCAGTATCTATTGTCGGCAATGTAATCGGCTCGGTGCTATTTAAACCGAATTGCTTCTCGGAGTTGATGTTCCTTCGGATCGGGGATAAGTGGTCGGCAGCTTATCGGGGGACTGTGGTATGAACCTGCTCCATAAATTCTACACGCTTATACAGAACGCAAAAGACGTTGCCTTGTCTTGCAGAATGAAGATCCTCGTCCGCTTTGCAGCAAGGCTGCAGGCTTTCGCGGCAGTTGCTTTATCCGGCATAACGTCTATCGCACAGGCCGCGAAAGTGAAGTTGAGCGATATGAACAACAGGCTTTATATCAGCTATATGCTGATGTGCCCGTTGAATCTAAAGCAGCCCAGACTGTACAAGACAAGTGCTGCTGCATCGATGATGCGTGCAAGCACATGGGTGTCCGCTGCGGTCAGCATGATTGTTCCAAAACGGATCAGATGCCCGGGGAAGTCGCATTTCTTTGCGCTGTTTCGAACATTTTCTTCGGCAAGGGGCTTTCGTGCAGTCTGGGCAATCCCCAAGCAGCTAGGGATTTACTGGAGAGACAAGGCTAAGTGCTACGCCGGGCGTGCCGCTTATGCGAGACAGCGGCAGAGAGTATTCTTTCGTGCGGCAATTACTGTTATTGTGAAGAACCTAAGACGGTGCATCGTCAACAGCGGAATATTTCAACGGAGCCGCGCGAGGCTGAAACGAGCACTGCAGAATCGGCTTGTCGGACACTTAGCTACCGTGGCACGGAATGCCGCCAGGCTGATAGGAGGGACAACAAAGCGCGCTGCGCTGCGGCTGGATAAGCTCAACATCTCCTTGTATGGAATCGCACATGCGCTGGCTGCGGAAAAGTTGCGGCTTCGTCTTCCGCGACTATTCATAGCAATCAAGGGCAGCTTTGGTACTGCGGATCCTCTCACAGTGCGCAGCGGAATAAGGAACCGGATTGCGATGGCGCTAAGAAAGCCAAGCGAGGCAGCCGTATCCAAAGCGCAGGCAGCTTGGCTGCTGAGGTGGAGAGATCACTTTAGCCAGACAAGTTTATCAGCCGCAGCAGACAAGACGCAAGCTGTTGCTAAAAGGGTAGCCGGTTTTACTGCAACGGCGACCTTGACGGCCGACAAGCGCAAAGAATGGGAATACCCTGTGCAGATCGGAAACACACTCTATATCAAGCAGGTCCATAGTGTCAAGCAGGTCGGTAGCACACTTTACATAACTTAATTTAGAATCGGAGGGACAAAACAATGCTAAGTAAAACCATTTCCACGATGATCCTTAACGCACTTACCAAGGGACAGTCTTCTGCCCAGTCAATTGCCTCGTCGGCATATCTCGCGCTGCTGACTACTTTGCCGGACAATCAGGGCGTTGGTGCCGTTGAGGTTTCCGGGACTACGATGAAAGGCTATTCCAGGCTACTGCTGGGCAGCAGCGGCAACGGGCAGAAGTCCCTTGATAATAAGGATTTCTTCCCGGCGGCAGGAGCCTCATGGGACAGTACCGAGAATGCATATAAGGTTCAGAACACTGCCAACATGCAAATGTCCGCCATTGAGGAGGGCGTGACGGCTACGGCTACTGTGGTTGGCTTTGCTATCTGTAAATCCGTTTCCGGCGCACTGACAGCCGATATGCTTGCGTGGGGTCCCCTTGTAGATGCCAATGGAGCAGCGGCAACAGTTTCTCTGACCGGCGGATCTGTTCCGATTTTCTATTACAACTCCACCACCAGCAAGGGGGATTTCACCCTGCTTCTCGGTGCGGCAGCCGATAACAGCTAAGGAGATCAGGCATGCAACACTATGTTCCTATGCGATGCAAAGCGCGCCTGCGGCTCACCTTGGGGAGCCGACCCAAAGATAGAAGTTCCGTAATTAAGCGAATTGTCAGAAAACTGTTCGGCTGCAAGCAGCAGGAAGGATAACGATAAAAAAGCGTGGTGTGGCGGAATGAAGCGTAATAGTGATTATCGAACCAAGATCTATATGTCTCCACTATTTGAAATAGAAGACGATGATTTATTTCGACAGGAGGAAAAAAGGGTAATTGAATATTTATATATGTTTCTGGTGACATGGGACTCCAGATATGCGGAATACGCTGTCGAAATAGTCGAAACGGCAAAGAGCAGCATTGAATACTATCGCAAAAACAAATCAGAATATGCGATATATGACTTGCCTTGGCGAGTTCGCTGGGTTTGGCTGAAAAAGTTTTCTTTTTATAAAAAAAGAAAAAAGCGGGAAGGAATGCTTCGGGGAATCGTATTGAAAGATCATGATCTGTCAAAAATCATAACTTACAACCGAATGAATGGGTGGGAGCAGGACCAAGATCAGATGGCAAAAGAGCTTCGCATTTCCAAAAACAAGCTGTCTCAGTTAAAGGCGCTTCGCCGGGTCTATGTTATGAGCGATCAAATTATAGGTAGAGATGGAGTCCCAATTTCGACTTTCGATCTTATGGAGGACGAGACGAGTTCTTCCGAAGATAATCTATATGATAGCGAGGCAGAAGCCGAGCTGCTGTCCATGATAGAATCGGTATTCACTTCATATCCGGCGCAGAAGCAGCCGATCTTGGCGGATGTGATCACCAGCCTGACATGGGAAGCATTGGCTGATCGAGACAATAATGAAAAGTACCTCTTCGTTAGCATGCCAATGTTGAATTTTTGCAAAAAAAAAGAACATTCTGCTACACAGAAGTACATAGCTGACAAGTATGGCATTACTTCCAGATCCGTTTCTGCGATTCGGGACGATTTCTTGGCAAGGCTAGGGAAAATAATACAAGACGGCGGTGATGACTATGCGCCATAACGTCTGTATTTATCATTCCATTCTTACCGCTGTTATTGCCGGGATTGTGGCGCTGACACTTTATGCCGGCTCGCTTGGTCGCCAGACCGGAGATCTGATCGCCGATAACCGGCAATGCGCAGGCGGAGGAGCAGCTGCTGGTAAGCAGGCTACTGCAGGAGAAAATGACATTACTGATCGGATCCTGCCCCCATTGACGGGCGCAGCCACAGAAAGGTGTGATTGAAATGGGTACCATACTGGGAAACCCCGCTATCGTAGGCGGCGGGGCAAGGCTAAACATCGACTATGGATCTACTCCACCGGAGGATACCACAAAGCTGTGGATCCCGCTGGCGGGAAAACCGGACAATGTCGATGTCGACATTACTGTTCCTTTCGGCGATGAATTTATTGTGCTTGATGGTACATATACCGAAACGTTGGCGTTTGCATCTGGAGATGTCATAGATGGGAAACTGTACATTACGGCCGGGTTTACGAGCCGCCCGTCTTCTGACCCTCTGGGGCATATCTATGTTTATGACCCTACGACTAAAGTCCTGTCTGATACAGGGGATTCGTTACCCGTCAGGCGTAATCAGGCGGCATCTATTGCGGCGAATGGTTCATTATACATATTCGGCGGCAGTGGGTGGAACGAAAGCGGCGCTTATATGAGCAACACCAACACCGTCTACAAATACACGCCATCGACGCATACCGTTACACAGCTTGCTAACATGCCATTTGCGCTGACAAAAATGAGCATCTGTAAATATGACAACAAGATTTATCTAGTTAGCGGAACGAGTGTCGGTTCTGGTTCTGTTTCAGGTCAGGTTTCTTACTTGGATTTGAGCAATGACCAGTTTGTAAACCTAGGCACAAGTTATATTTATAGAAGTGGCTGCGCAGTAGGGGGGTGGAACGGGTGTATTTACTGCATCGGTGGTAGAGATAGTGATGTCTATTACAATACCATCAGGAAATTTAACCTGACAACAAAAGCTTTTACGGCGGTATCCGGACAAACGCTTTCAGACGACTTGACATTCACATCATACGCTCAGTTTGGCCAGTACATCTATGCTTTTGGTGGGCAAAAAGAAAGTGGCGCATCAAGAGATGTCTATCGCTTCGACTGCGAAGCAGAGACCATAACAAAACTTGACGTGCAGCTTCCCTCAACAATGTCATGGGATTGGTGCGGTTCTGATGGAAATGTCGATTACATTTTTGGCGCGAACAGCTCATCTCAAAATGTTATTTACAAGTTTACCGTCAAGTCTCCGCTCGCAGAGAACAATCTGCTAATTCAGCATGATTACTATTCTGGGGACCGCCGATGGAAAGCCATCAATGGGAAAAAGGCGCAGATCTCCGTTTATCCCATCGATGCTTACCTCGGCAATTCTGATGGGTATGCTGAAAAAGTGACAGCACGACTGTATGATGCAGAATCTCAATCATGGAAGTCTCTTGACGGTGTATCTTACACCGCCGATATGCAGAACGCACTTAATATTTTGGGGGTGACATAATGGGTTACTACACAGAAAAGGCCAAAGAAGTGAAAGCCAAACAGGAGGCAGAAATGGACGAGCTGCTATCAATCATTGCGGAGGCGGTAGAGGAACAATACCAGGCAGACTTGGGGGTAATTGAAAATGTATAAGATGATGAAGAAACTAATTGAAAAGAAGTTCTATAAAACTGCGGAAGAAGCGCAGAACAAGCTTGATGTGTTTTACGCCATGAACCGCCTGACCGATGATGAATATAGCGAGCTGACGCTGATTGTCGAAACCACCTATGTGGAGGGGTAGTATGGAGATAGCACTTGCCGTCCTCGGATCCGGAGCGCTGGCTACGGTCATCAGCTGGCTGTTGCATCGTATTGACCGTAAGCAGGACAAGCAGGATCAGATCATCTCCGGTATGACTGCGGTGGACAATAAGCTGCAGCAGCACATCGATGCTGACGAGAGATACCGTGCCGATATGTGCCGTGCCCGAATCCTGCGCTTTTCCGATGAGCTGCGGCGCGGGGTGAATCACAGTGAAGAATCCTTCAATAATGTACTGGAGGATATTGATAACTACACAGAATATTGTGTGGAACATGAAGATGTTTACATCAACTCAAAAGCGGATGCCGCTATTCGCAATATAAAAGGTGTACACGATCGCTGCATTCGCGGCGAGCTGAAATTTTTATAAAAAATAAGGAGGACAAAGAAATGAACGAATTTGTAACTTGGACGAGCCTTGGCACCTATGCCGGCGCTGTGATGATGGTTACGATCATCGTGCAGTTCCTGAAGGGGACACCGCTGGTCAAGGTGAACGCCCAGCTGCTGGCGTACCTTGTGGCGGTGGCGATCCTCATCGGCGCCGAAGCGGTCAACGGTTCCGCTCTCACTTGGCAGGGTGCGGCGCTGTGCGTACTCAATGCTTTCATCGTCGCTCTGGCAGCCGGTGGCGTGTATGACGCTGCGACGACCGGCAAGGTCAGTGCCAGCGATGCTGCTGTGCTGACCGAAGAGGGAAAGGGGGAAGCCTGATGGCTTTCCTCACTCCCGATAATGTACGATACGAGAACGGTGTGAAGATCTGTGAGAAGATAATCCCAGATTCTGCGGTTTGGAACCGAGACGTTAAGGAAGGCGGTTACACCTACCGCAAGGGCACGGTCTATAAGGCCAATCGTCCGCTATCGGTAATTAAAGGCGTCACAATACATAATACCGGGCGCATTAAGATCCCCAACGGAACCACAATGGCCGAGCAGTACACCCGTGCTACATACCCCAACTGCAATATGGGATCCGTTCGAGTCCACTACTATGTGGATGATGTTGAAGCGTGGCAGAACCTTGACGAAAGCGAGGTCGGCTGGCACGCTGCTGATGGCAACTACGGCCCCGGCAACAGCACTACCATCGCCATCGAGATCATCATGGACGGCTCTGACGCCGAGTATAACCGGATTGCCGAGGATAACGGTGCAAGACTTTGCGCTGCTATTCTAAAACGGCACGGTTTGGATGAAACCGCAGTCTACCAGCACCATGACTGGTACGCAAGGAAAGATTGCCCTGTGTATATCAGACCGCATTGGGACGCATTTTTGGCGGCGGTGCGGCAGTATCTCAGCGACGATACGCAGGTTCCGAGCGATTATGATAAGCTGGTCGCAGAGCTGGCAGATCTCAAAGAGCAGCTTCATCTGCAGCATACCAATGCGCAGGACTTTCGCGATGAGATTCTCGCAACGGTTGCAAAATATGAGACGAAATAAAATAAAAGTAGCCCGGGACGGTTTTGCCGTCTCGGGCGTTGCCTTATCCATTTGTCAAGTGCAATTCTCTTTTCAATGCGGATTTACAAACGAAATTTTGCAAACTTTTTGAATATTGTAAATAAAAAGTATTGACAAATAAATAAAATTATGATACAATATAATTGTAGAAAGGAGGTGAGAATATGGCGAAAAAAAGGCGCCGCACAAATAAACATGCGGCGCAGCCCGAAAGATTGAAGCAAATCGGTTGTGACATCATTTCGGGTACAATATCCGGTCTCATCGTTCTTGCGGTAACTAAACTGCTGAACTGGTAAGACCAAAGGTGCGGGGGGTGCCTCCCCCGCACCCCAAGAATAAACCAATCACGGAATAATGTCAAGGGGGTACAATTATGAACGAAATCAAATTTCTGTTATTGTTTGTTGTGGTCTATGTTGTAATTCGCCAGATCGTGCGAAAAATTACAAAGCATTAAGGAGGAGATTATATGTCAGCATCGAGCAGCACAAAGGCATTGCTTGCCCTCACAGGGAAAAAGCAGGTGGAACTGGCGGAGCATTTCGGTATGCTGCGCCAGACGATGAACAATAAATTTGGGCGTGATGGATGGAGTGCTCACGACCTTATTAAGGTAGCAGAATTTTGCGGCTGTAAGCTGGCATATGTCCTTCCAGATGGTCAACAGATTGAAATTGCAGAGAATCCGGTAGGCGGTTCCATCAGAAAAGAAGATCACGTAGAAGATTGATAAAAGCCCTCTGCAATCAAAAAGCAGAGGGCTATATCTTTTTGCTATTCGGCCCGCCGTACTGCGAGATGATGACCTGTGCTGCCTTGGCATTGGGACGCTTGATGTTAACCGGAAATTCTAATATCTTATCGTAGCTCCACATATTCAACCCTCCCACGGCCATGGGGTGCAGCCCCAGCTCCAATTTCGACTGCCGGCAGCGGCACAGGGAGTCAGCGGAGCCACCTCATTATAGGCGGCGCGGGCGGCTTCCCGCATTTCGCATGCCTTGACATAGAAGGCTGCCGCCTCCTGACAGTCGGGGTGCGTATCCAGATAAAGCCGGCAATCCAGTGCCGTGAAGGTATGCCGCTGCACCTCGCGAGTCATGCTGCAGAGATTACTTTCAGCCACGGTTAGCCCCCCTTTCACATGAACAGCCGGTGAATGGCAGATCCAACGCAGGGAACAGTGTCCCGCGGCAGAGCGCCTTTTCGGGATCATAGACCTCGCCCCAGCGCTGCCATGGGACATAAGCCATGGCGATGGGGTATTCGCTGTCGATAGCACGGCGGGCACGGTTCATGCCGGAGGGCATATAGCCCGGCTGAGCACCCATGCAGCCGCCGTTATTACAATATCTCATCATGTCACTCCTTTCGGGAAAGGTTCAATGCCATATTACGCGTAAAACCAGCTGGGGTGAATCGGTGGTAATTGCATTGAAAAGGGGCGCGAAAGATGCTATAATATTTGCCGGACAGGAAAAAACAGAAAAACCGGCGGGAACTGCCGGAGCAAAAGGAAGAAAAACATGACAACATTCTACAGCGAACTGCCGATCCGTGAGGAGCTGAAAAAGGCGATAGCGGAAATGGGCTTTACCGAAATGACTGAGATCCAGCAGAAGGCAATTCCGGAACTGCTGGTGGGCAGAGAGGTCATTGCCAAAGCACCCACCGGCACCGGCAAGACCTGCGCCTTCGGCGTGCCGATGGTGGAACGGATCCGGCCGGAGAAGGGCTATGTACAGGGGGTTATTCTTTGCCCGACCAGAGAGCTTTGCCTGCAGATCACCGAGGAACTGACAAAGCTGGGAAAATATATCCCCTCCTTTTCCGTGGTGGCTGTATATGGCGGACAGTCCATGCAGCCACAGATCAACGCACTGAAGAAGAATCCGCAGATTGTGGTGGCAACTCCCGGACGGCTGATGGATCATATGCGCCGCCGCAATGTCGCCATCGACCGCACCGAGATGATTGTGCTGGACGAGGCGGACGAGATGCTGGATATGGGCTTTTACCAAGATGTGCGGTGGATACTGGATCGTGTGCCCCGAACCAAGCAGATGTCGATGTTTTCTGCGACCATTTCCCGCGAGGTTATGGATATCGGCTGGCTGTACCAGCTTGACCCTGTGGAGCTGGTGGTGGAGCCGGTGGCAGAAAGCAAGCCGCGAATCACCCAGTACTGCATCAAATGCAGCGGACGGGAGCGCATTGAAACCCTGATTGCTCTTTTGAAGCGAGAGGAATACCGCCGCAGCATGGTGTTTTGCAATACCAAGTACGGCACTGTCAGTCTGGTGACCCATTTGGAGAAGGCCGGGCTGCGTGCCAAGTGCTTGAACGGAGACATGGAGCAGGCGGCGCGCAACCGTATTATGGGGGCATACCGCAACAACGAGTTTGATGTGCTGGTTGCTACCGATGTAGCGGCGCGCGGCATTGATGTGGAGCAGGTGGACGCTGCCTTTAACTACGAGATTCCCAATGAAAACGAGTACTATCTGCATCGCATCGGCAGGACGGGACGCGCCGGCAGAGAGGGCGTTTCCTTTGTGTTTTACAGTGAGAACGAGCGCCAAAGGCTCAAGACGATCCTCAAGTACTCCGGCAACAGCTACCACCCCATTAAGATGAACGAGGACGGCAGCTTTACCGAATGTGAGCTGTAAGGGGGCGCTGTCATGGCGAAGGGAACCCGAAAAGCAGGCGGGAACTGCGAATTTTGTGCGCACTATGAATACGATGACGAAATGGGCTGCTATGTGTGTGAAATGAATTTGGACGAGGACGAGATGGTGCTGTTTTTGCAGCGCCGCAACGATGCCTGCCCTTACTTTAGCTTTAGCGATGATTACAAGCTGGCGGGACGCCAGTAAAGAAAAGGCTGCCGCAGAGAACCGGTCAAGGGTTCCTATGGCAGCCTTTTTGGTTATTCCTCCGGTGGTGTGCTTTCTCCGGTTTCCAGTCGTTCCAGCATCTGACGGATCCGGCGGGACGCCTCCCAGGTATCATCGCAGCTTTGCACATAGCCTACGATACGCTCCTGTGCGGCGGGGGACAATGCGGAAAAGGCGGCAAGCGCCTGAGGGTGACCGGCAAGCTGCTGATCCCACTGCTGATCGAAATAGCTGTTCATAGAAAAGACCTCCCCAAAACGGATTTCATGACAGGCGGCGAGAGAAAAGCGGTACGACGCACGGTATACTGCATTCCGGGAATGCGGGCAGACGCCGACCCGCCCTGTGGCATCTGGTATAGTTAGTATGCACAGCAATACAGATATTACTTGTTGGCAGATGGGAAAGGCTATGCTATAATAAAGCGAAAAAACAGACAATAAAGGGATTTTATGGAAACTGAAATAAATGGAAGTGATAAAATGACGATAACCGAACCGCGTCCCGAAGCAAAGCCGAGCCTGACCGAAGAATCGGAGGCGGAGGAGAGCGCTTCGACAGAGGAGGACGCAAAGCAGCCTGCATCCGCCAATAAAATGCTGTGGGCGGCATGGCGGGGCATGTGGTTTTTCCCTGCTGCAGTTTTGTGGCTGGAGCTGATCCTGCGGATCTCTACGATCGGCATTGACTACCCCAAGGGGCTTTTGTACACCCTTGGCTTTTCGCTTGCGGCAGGGTTGCTGCTTGCACTTTTGGGCAAGGCATTTTCGCCCAAGGCGGGGCGCATGATTGTAACTGTCCTGTGGGTGGTGCTCAGCATCTTCTACATGGGGCAGGTGGTGTATTATGCCATCTTCAAGGTGTATTTTACACTGTTTTCGGTGGGCGGCGCAGGGCAGGTGGCGCAGTTCTCCAGCGTTATTTTTTCAACCATATTACAGTGCTGGTGGGCGCTGTTGCTGATGCTGGTACCGCTGGTACTGCTGATTTGGCAGGGGAAAAAGCGTGTGGAATGGGGGCATGGACAGTGGAAAGAGCTGCTGGCTCCCCTTATTGCGGCACTGGTGCTGCAAATGGCGACGACCGGCTGTGCCCTTTTGGATACCGGCGGGGCAATGAGCGTCAGCCGCCTTTACACCACTGATTTCATCAGCAACCTTTCGGTCAGCCGTTTCGGGCTGCTTACCACCTTTCGTATCGAGGCACGCAATGCATGGCTTGACCCCATGCCGGCAGTGACAACCGGTAACGAGCCGGAGCCTGAGCCGGAGCCCGAGCCGGAGCCGGAGAAAGAAAAGCAGGTAATGGATATTGACTTTACCGCACTGGCAGAAGCGACCGGCGATGCCCAGTTAGCGGAAATGTACCGCTATTTTGCCAAGACTGTACCCGGCACGGAAAATGACTATACCGGCTATTTCAAGGGGAAAAATCTCATCTTTCTTACCTGCGAAAGCCTGTGGAAATATGCCATCGATCCAAACCTGACGCCCAATCTTTACAAGCTGTGGAACGAGGGCTTCCAGTTTACCAATTTCTATAATCCCATTTGGGGCGTCAGCACGCTGGACGGCGAATATGTGAACCTTTTGGGGCTGATCCCCGTCACCGGCACGTGGAGCATGACCGAATCCGCCACAAACTGGCTACCGTTCTCTTTCGGTAACCAGTTCCGGGCAATGGGCTACACCACCCGTGCCTACCATGACCACACCTATACCTATTATTCCCGCAATAAATCCCACCCGAACCTTGGCTACGACTATAAGGGCGTGGGAAACGGGCTGAATATTAAGGTCATGTGGCCGGAATCCGATGTGGATATGATGAACGCAACGCTGGATACCGTTTTGGCTGATGAGCATTTTATGACCTATTATCTGACAGTCAGCGGGCATCTGGAGTACAACTTCTTCGGCAATTGCATGGCAATGCGCAACGAGGAGGCGGTCGCCGAGCTTGACCTGCCGGAGGCGGCGCGCGCCTACCTTGCCTGCAATATCGAGCTGGATAAAGCCATCGGCGTGCTGCTGCAAAAGCTGGAAGAGACCGGACATGATAAGGATACCGTTATTATGCTGGCGCCCGACCATTACCCCTACGGCTTGGACAGCGAATCCTTAAACGCACTGGCGGGCAAGGAGTTGGATCAGTTCAGCATGTACCAAAGCTGCTTTCTCATCTGGAGCGCCGATATGGAGAATCCGATTGTCATTGATAAGCCCGTTTCCAGTCTGGATATCCTGCCGACGGTCAGCAACCTCTTTGACCTCGAATACGATTCCCGCCTGATGATGGGTACCGATATGCTGAGCGATACCCAGTCTCCGGTCATCTTTCAGGACCATAGCTGGCTGACTGCCTACGGACATTACAATGCCGCCGCCGACCATTATACGCCGATAATAGCTACCGGCAGCGATGACTACTATGTCAGCAGCATCAACCGGCAGGTAGACCAGAAATTCACCTACTCCAAGCTCATTCTGCGAAAGGATTTCTTCCGCCACCTGTGGGACGATGCCGGACTGTGGCAGACCGAAGAGCCGAAGGAAAAACAGGCAGAGCAACCTGTACCCCAAGAAACCCCGTGACCCCTAAGGAGGAACCGCTGAAATGAATAGAAACAATGCCCTGAAAAAGCTGGTGCTTGCAGCGCTTTTTGTTGCGCTGGATCTTTTGTTCACCCGTGTATTCTGCATCTACCTGATGGGCGGCGCAGAGCGTGTCAGCCTGCAGACCCTTGCCAGCGCTGTGTGCGGCTGGGCATTGGGACCATGGTGGAGCGCCGGCGTGGCTGCCGCCGCC
>ULTN01066976.1_pt1 | contig 30390 bp, 24 predicted proteins | sample 1957681 | NCBI WGS metagenome assembly ULTN01 (sample SAMEA4835736, study PRJEB28245) | human gut metagenome | biome: gut microbiome; material: fecal sample | place: Denmark | collected 2008
CTGCCCTTTGGGCAGCCCCCATCATGCCTTCTCATGATAAAAACAGTTCCTTTGCGTGCAGTCTTGCCAGACTTCGCAAAATCGTCATTTCAGCATTCTGGCACTCCAGTATGCTGTGCTTCTGGCGCAGCTCCTCCTGTGCCTCGGCAAGGGCGCGGCGCTCGCGTTCCTCGTCAATCTCCTCAGGACGCAACGCCTCCTCCACCAGCACGCTCACAGCGTTATCGCCCACGCGGGCAAAGCCGGCGTCTACCACTGCGGTCTGCCACTCACCGTCCGGCTGCTGCAGGCGCAGCGTTCCCGGCACAATGCCGATGACCGCTGCCTCGTGATGCGCCATAATGCCCATCAAGCCGTCCTGGATCGGCAGCTGCAGTTGTAACGCCTCTCCTTCGTAAAACACACGGGAAAAGCCAATGACCTTCAGCGTAAAGGCTTCCATTGCGGCACCTCTCCTTTCCGGTCGTTACACGCCCTGCTTTGCTTTTTCTATCACATCTTCAATGGTGCCCACATTGAAGAACGCCCACTCGGGATATTCGTCCATTTCTCCGTCGATGATCGCCTTAAAGGAGCGAATGGTATCCTTGACAGGCACATACTTGCCCGGTACGCCGGTAAAGTTCTCTGCCACATGGAATGGCTGAGAAAGGAATTTCTGGATCTTTCTCGCGCGGTAGATGGTCACCTTATCCTCATCGGAAAGCTCCTCCATACCGAGGATCGCAATAATATCCTGCAATTCCTTATACTTCTGCAAAATCTTCTGCACCGCACGCGCCGTTTCATAATGCTCCTGACCCACAATTTCCGCTTCCAGGATTCGGGAAGTGGACTCCAGCGGGTCAACTGCCGGGTAAATACCCTGCTCCACGATCTTACGGGAAAGCACGGTGGTAGCGTCCAAATGCGCAAAGGTCGTCGCAGGCGCCGGGTCGGTCAGGTCGTCGGCAGGCACATACACCGCCTGAACGGAGGTGATGGAGCCGTTGTTGGTCGAAGCGATACGCTCCTGCAATTCGCCCAGCTCGGTCGCCAGTGTGGGCTGGTAGCCTACGGCGGAGGGCATGCGTCCCAACAGCGCCGAGACCTCGCTGCCCGCCTGTACAAAGCGGAAAATGTTATCAATGAACAGCAGCACGTCCTGATGCTCCACATCACGGAAGTATTCCGCCATGGTCAGTCCCGTCAGACCAACTCTCATACGCGCTCCGGGCGGCTCGTTCATCTGTCCGAATACCAGCGCCGTCTTTTTCAAAACGCCGCTTTCGCCCATCTCGGTCCACAGGTCGTTGCCCTCACGGGAACGCTCGCCTACGCCGGTAAAGATAGAATAACCGCCGTGCTCGGTCGCAACGTTGGTGATCAGTTCCTGGATCAGTACCGTTTTGCCGACGCCTGCGCCACCGAACAGACCAATCTTACCGCCCTTGGCATAGGGTGCCAGCAGGTCAATCACCTTAATGCCGGTCTCCAGGATCTCCACCACGGGGCTTTGGTCGGCAAAGCCGGGCGGGTCACGGTGAATACACCATTTTTCTCCCTCCGGCAGCGCCTCGCCGTCATCAATGACCTCGCCGGTCACATTAAACAGACGACCCAGCGTGCGCTCGCCCACCGGCACCATTATCCCGCCGCCCTCGGCAGTCACTTCCATATCACGGCACAGCCCCTCGCTGGGGGAAAGCATGATGCACCGCACGGTGTTACCGCCCATGTGCTGGGCAACCTCCATCACGCAGGTATGCCCGCCGTTTTGTACCGTCAGCGCATCTTTGATGAAGGGCAGATGACCCTCGGGGAACAAAACGTCCACCACCGGACCCTGCACCTCTGTAATAATCCCTTTCATCATGATGTTTTCTTCCTTTTCTGCGCCTTGGCGCCGCCCGCTACCTCTACGATCTGCTGGGTAATGGCGGCTTGACGCACACTGTTATAGATGACGGAAAGCTCCCGCAGCATTTCGGCTGCGCTGTCCGTCGCGGATTTCATTGCCAGCATTCTGGCATTTTCCTCACTGCAAAATGCCTCCACCAGCGCACCGAACAGGTATCCCGTCAGGTAGTTGGGCGCTATCGAGCCCAGTACCGCACCGGCATCTGGCAGATAGGTCACTTCCTGCGGCTCCTGCGGTTTCTCCGCCGAAGGGCGGAAGGCCTCCGCCGAAAGCGGCAGCAGCTTCTGCAGTCTGGGGGTCGCCTCCTCACCGCGCGTTTCCATGCGGGTATAGATGATATCCACCTCGCTCAGCTCTCCGCGGCAGAATTTATCGCACAACACCGCCGAAATGCGTCTGGTTCGCTCCACCGAGGGGTGCTGTGCTGTACCGGCAAAGCTGCGGTCTACCGGATAGCCCGCCTTTTGCAGCGCCAGTGCGCCCAACTGCCCCACCACAAAAACAATGGGGTCTTTCTCGTTTTTCAGTATGCCCTCGGCAAATTTTACAATGTTATGGTTGTAGGCGCCTGCCAGTCCCTTGTCTCCGCTGATGATCAGGTATCCTTTTTTTCCGCCGGGGATCGGCTCGCCGGTACCGAAGTACCGGTTTTCCAGCTCCGGCAGATCGCGCAGGATCTCTGCGATCAGCTCCTCTGACTGCTCAAAGTGCGGCAGCGCCTCTGTCAGCGCACGGCGCGCCCTTTTCACTTTGGTCGAGGAGATCAGGTACATGGCATTGGTGATTTTCATGGTATCCTGCACGCTTTTGATACGGCTTTGAATATCTCTCGCGCTTGCCATGTCATCACCTGCCCTTATACTCGGCAGCCGCCGTCAGGATCGCCTCCCGCAGCGTATCGTCCAGCGCCTTGGTTTCCTCCAGCGCTGCAATGATCTCGCTGTGGTTTTTCTGCACATAGTCCAAAAGTCCCATCTGATAGGCCTTGATCTCGGTCAGCGGAACCGCAAGGAAGCCCTTTGCCGTTGCCACCACCAGCGTGATGACCTGCTCCGCCATCGAAAGAGGACGGTACAGCGGCTGCTTGAGCACCTCCATCAGACCCTTGCCGTAGGCAAGCTGCTCACGGGTGGTGTCGTCCAAATCGCTGCTGAACTGGGTAAAGACCTCCATCTCGCGGTACTGCGCCAGATCGATGCGGATCGATCCGCTTGCCTTTTTCATCGCCTTGGTCTGGGCTGCACCACCCACGCGGGAAACCGAAAGACCGACATTGACCGCCGGACGCTGACCTGCATTAAAGAGGTTCGTTTCCAGATAGATCTGTCCGTCGGTGATGGAAATCACGTTGGTGGGAATATAGGCGGAAACATCGCCTGCCTGCGTTTCAATGATAGGCAGTGCGGTAATGGAGCCGCCGCCCATTTCGGGGGTCAAGCGGCTGCTGCGCTCCAGCAGACGGCTGTGCAGATAGAAGACGTCACCGGGGTAGGCTTCGCGTCCGGGGCTGCGCTCCAGAATCAGCGACAGCGAACGGTAAGCCACTGCGTGCTTGGAAAGATCGTCGTAGATGATCAGAACGTCCTTTCCCTGATACATAAAGTATTCTGCCATTGCGGTACCGGCATAGGGAGCAATATACTGCAGCGAAGCCGGATCGCTTGCCGTTGCGGAAACGACGATGGAATACTCCATCGCACCGTGACGCTCCAGTGTGGAAACCACCTTGGCAACGGTGGAAGCCTTCTGCCCGATGGCTACATAGATGCAGATTACGCCCTTGCCCTTCTGGTTCAGAATGGTATCGGTGGCAATGGAGGTCTTACCGGTCTGGCGGTCGCCGATGATCAGCTCACGCTGACCGCGGCCGATGGGGAACATGCTGTCAATGGCAAGAATGCCGGTCTCCATCGGAACCGAAACAGATTTTCTGTCCTTGATGGTCGGGGCGTTGTTTTCAATGGGGCGATAGCCTGCCGGCTCCGCCACGCCTTTACCGTCAATGGGGGTGCCCATGGCGTCCACCACGCGTCCCAAAAAGGCTTCGCCCACCGGAACGCCGGCGCTGCGCTCGGTGCGCACCACCCGTCCGCCGGCACACAGTCCCTTTTCGCTGCCCAGCAGAATGACGCCGATCTCCTCCTTACGGATATCCTGCACCATACCCTTTACGCCGCTTTCAAACTGCACAATCTCGCCATAGCCGGCGTGCCGAATGCCGTTAACGGTAGCAACGCCGTCGCCGACCCGCAGAATCTCGCCGACCTCATGGTCTTTTCCGTCAAAGGCTGCTGCGTCAATTTCAGTCCGCAGCAGGTCAATGACCTCATCGGAGCTGGCAAGCATTTCGGGGGTCTGGGTCAGGCGGTTCTTCATCTGGGTCAGACGGCCCCGCATGCTCCAGTCATATTCATCGCTGCCCACCGTAATGCAGAAGCCGCCCAGCAGCTCCTTATCCTCACAAAGCTCCAGCGGCAGGTTCTCGTCCTCGTATTTCTTCCGCAGAAATTCATGGATCTCCCTCAACTGCTCCGCCGTGGGCGGCGTGACATAGCGCAGCACTGCCTTTCGGCGGCTGGCACGCTCCGCACGGTGCTCCTCATAGGCGTCCATCAGCTGGTCCAGCGCTTCCACGCTGTCGGTTTTCAGGGCGTCCAGCATTTCCTGCAGCTTTCCGTCACTGGATCTTTCCGCCATGTGCTTCACCTGCTTCCGCAATAAACTTATCGTACAGCAGCTTATCCTGCTGCTCGGTGTTGCGGTCGCCCACCGCCTTGGCAGCGGCGTCTATTACCAGCGTGGCGATCTCGCTCTTCATTTCTCTCAGAGCGTTGGCGCGCTCCACCGCCATCGTTTCCTCGGCGCGGCGGCGCTTCTGCTCCATCTCGGCATCGGCTGCTGCCAGCAGCTTTTCGCTCTGTGCCTTTGCCTCCGCTTTGGCGCGTGCAATGATCTCCTCGCCCTCGCCTGCAGCGGCAGCCAGCTTACCTTCATATTCCGTCTTCATGCCGTCTGCCGTATCCTGTGCAGTCTTGGCATCGGCAAATTTCTTCTCTATCAGCGCTTTCCGCTCCTCCAGAATCTGATTGACCCGTCCGAACAGAAATTTTTTGGCAAAGAAATAGAGAACCAGCAGGTTGATGACGGTAAATAAGAGATTGATATCTAATCTCAGCATCTTTCTCGCCTTCCTTTCTCTATTTCCGTTATTACAGCACCAGAATCAGAAGCGCAATTACAAAGCCGTAAATGGCGGTCGCCTCGGCCAGGGCGCAGCCCAGCAGCAGAAGCTTGGTGATCTTGCCGTCTGCCTCTGGCTGACGGGCTACCGCTTCGGTAGCTTTACCGGTAGCAATACCAATGCCGACGCCGGCACCGATGCCGGTAAGAACCGCGACAGCCGCGCCGATTGCCATAAGAGTACCCATAGTAATAATCTCCTTTGTTTATCTAAGTAATATATTTTTCCGGGATCAGTCCTCGACGGCTTCCTTAATGAACAAGCCCGTGAGGAATACAAACACATATGCTTGAATAAGTCCGTCGAAGAAATCGAAATAGAGACTGAACACTGCCGGCAGAATGATCGGCACCAGATGCTCCAGCAGCTTCATAACAACAAAAGCGCCCAGCACATTGCCGAACAGTCGCATGCAGAGGGACAACGGACGGATCGCCAGCTCCATAATATTGATGGGCGTTACGACTGCGATCGGCTTGGTAAAGCCCTTCAGCCAGCCCTTGACCCGGTTTTGGCGAATGCTTGCGATCTGCACCAGAACAATGGACATCAGCGCCACAGCGGCGGAAACGTTCAGATCCTTGGTGGGGGGCTTCATGCCTGTCACGGCAAACACATTGGATATCCCCAGAAACACCAGCACCGTGGCAAGGTACGGCACATAGCGCTCGCCTTCATGGCCCACGATTCCCCGCACGATATTCTGCAGCGATTCAACGACATATTCCACGCCCACCTGCAGCTTGCCGGGGTTTTCCACCTTCATGTTTCTGGTCAGTACCAGGGTAAGGATCATAATGATCGCCATAATGACCCAGGAGATTACAGTGGATTCCGCTACGTCTATCCCGCCGAATATCGGGATCGTAAACGCGGTTGCCGCTTCCAGCTCCTCCATCAGGAATTCCGATAGATTACCCATGAACCAACACCTCCTTATTTTCACAATTTTCTCTGTCGGCGCCGGCTTCCTGTACCGGTCGGCCATTACAGTTTTGCAGCGGTAGAGGTCCCTTGCCATGCGGCGCGGGAGCACCTGCTATCACAGGAATTCAGTATAACACATATCGGCAAAAAAAGGTAGTCTAAAGTTCATAAAAGATTTTTCTTCTCTCAAAAAGTTGATGATTGCCTCCTATCAGCGGATAAAACGGCGGGCATAGCCGCATTTCCGGCATAGCTCCTCCATCGCCTGCCGCCCCGAAAAGCCCTCATAGATCGCCCTTGCCCGCGGTGAGGAAAGGATCTCCTCCAACGGCTCGGTGAACAGGTTGCCCAAAGCAAGGTCGCCCTCGTGGTCAAGGCAGCAGGGCACCACCGTGCCGTCGCACAGCACCCCGAACTGATCCCGCAAGCCATAGCAGAATGCCTGTCCCCTTACCTCCTCTGCCGAAAGATCGGGCCACTCAAACCGCTCGCCGAATTCCAAAAAAATGCGCTCCGACAGCCGAAAGCCCTCCCGCACCGGCTGCCATTCCGCCGGGAAAGCCCGGTGCAGCGCCGTCAGGATCGGCTCGTTCAGACTGTTTTGCCCTGCTGTCGCACCGTCCAGATTCCACAGCCGCAGTCCCGTTATCCTTCCCGCTGCCGCAGCTTTTCTTGCAAAGACAATACACTGCTCCAGATAAGCAGAAAACCGCTCCTGCCCGTCGTTTGCCTCCAGACTGTGCAGCGAAATGCTGATCTTGCGCACAGGAAAGTCGGCAAGCAACACCCCGCCCGCCTGTGCCAGCAGCGTCCCGTTGGTGGTGATATTCACCCGAAAATCCAGCTCTCCGGCAATCTGCAAAAGCTCCGACAGCGCAGGGTGGAGCAGCGGCTCCCCCATCAGATGAAGATAAAGATAGCGGGTGGCAGGGCGTATCCGCTCCACCAAAAAGCGGAACTCCGCCGGGCTCATGGTGCGGGGCTGCCGCTTTGTACCGGGGCAAAAGCTGCACCGCAGATTGCACCGGTTGGTGATCTCCAAATAGACTTTATTGTACTGCCGCATCACGCTGCCCTCCCGTATGGTTTCTCGTTCCGATTATAGCATACCTCCGCACAAAGAACAAAGCAATCCTTCCCCCGTTGCCCCTCTGCCGGACGCCCTCTCCTCCGGTCAACGTCGCCCGCTGCGATCTCCCCGCCTCTCGTATGTCCTTTTCTCCATTGCGCCCCCCGCACAAAATAGCAGTGCGATCTGCCCATGGCTGCCGTCCGCCGGTCGCCCATTCCTCCCAAAAACAGCAGCCCCTGCAGCAGTCAAGCTGTCCGGTTTTTTACCCTGTGGGGATCTCGTTTCTCCCTCATGCCGCCGCTTGGCTGGCCTGTCATTTCTTCTGACAAACAGGTATTCAAGCGCCTCAAATTCTCCATCATTTCCCAATAATGTAAATTTTTCGTAAAACTTTGTGCGAATTCAACACTTTCACTGCAAATTTCCCTGGCCCGGCGCGTATTGGTGCAGGGGATATTTTTCACAAGGAGTGATGAAATGAGCAAGATATGGGCAACGCCCATCACCATCGGAGCCGGCGGGCATTGGCGCACGCAGCCGGTCACATTGCCTGCCGCAGACTGGCAGGGCAATCAAGCGCCGTTTTCCTGTCGGGTCGCACTCGCGGGCGTGACGGGTACCAGCGTGCAGATCCTCGCGCCTGCGCAGGAGATCTCAGCTGACCTGCTTTTTGAGCTGCAGGAGGCAAACATTCAGGAGGGCGGGCAGGAGGCAGGGGTGCTGACGCTGCTGGCTTATGGCAAAAAACCCGAGAACGACCTGCCCCTACGGGCTCTGCAGTGGGAGGAGGACTAATGCCGACCATTCTTTTGCTAGAGGGAGCGGGCGGCAGGCATGGGCTGTACCGCTACCAAAGCCTGCTCTCCGCAGGGGCGCTGGCGGCAGCAGCTTTACTGCTGGCTCAGGCTTCTCCCGCCTGCGGGCTGGGCACACAGGAGGCAGCCCTGCTGCCGAGCGGCAATGCCGATGTCCAAGCCGTTGCAGTGAGACAGCCTGCCGCCCGAAAAGCGGTGGACATGCTCTCTGCTGCCGAGCCGGACAACTGCACCGCCCAAGGCAGCAAAGCCACCGATGCCGTACCGCTTTGCGGCAAAGCCGCAACCGAAAGCCGCATTACACAGCCGACCGGACACTGCCACAGATTGCCGATGCCGGTTCTTCCGGATGGCTATGCTGCAAAAGGAACGACCACCGGCAAAATGGAAGCTCTGCGGCTGAACGGGAAAACCGATGGGTCGTCGGGCGAGGCTGCCCTGCCGGAGACAGCGGGCGCCATACCGCCGACAGTCGGAAAAGCGGTTCCGCTGCCCTGTGAAACCTGCGAGGCAATATTTAGCGGGGCGGTGGACGGTGTAACCACTGCTGCTGCAGACGCCGAGGTCGTTACCGAACCGGCAGCCTTGGAACAGATGGAGGGCAAAACCGCCCTGCCGCTGCAAAAGGGCACCGCTGCCAAGGCGGAAGCGGCAGAGGCAATTACCGTGCTGTCCCTTGCAGGGCTTTCGTTGGTGCCGGACTGGGAATACCCGGTGCAGCAGGGCAGCACACTGACCATAACCCAAGCTTACAGCGCCGTCCCGCTCGGCGACACACTGGAGGTGACATAATGGCAAATATCAAGCTGAAAGACGCATTTGGAGCTGAAACAGTATTCCACGGCATCAAGCAATTGAAAATCCCTGACGCCGACGGCGGGGCAGCGGAATTCAACTTGGAAGCGATGACACAGGAAAAGACCATAGAGATTATCCAAAACGGAACGGCGGAGATCCTGCCGGACGAAGGCTATGACGGACTTTCCAAGGTGACGGCGAATGTCAATATCCTGCCGAAGCTGGAAAGCCGCGAGGTGACGCTGACGCAGAACCTCAGCACCACCACCTTTGCCCCCTCGGTGGGCTACGACGGACTGGAGCGCCTGACGGTAACGGTGGAAACCCCGATCTCAACACCGCTGCCGCCGCAGACAAAATTTGTCGATCTTTCGATGGCGGCGGGCGATCAATCGGTGCAGGCAGATGACGGCTACAGCCTTTCCGTTGTCATTCTGCGCAAGCCGGATACCCTGCTGCCGGAAAACATCAAGAAAGACGTGGCGATTGCCGGAGTGACCGGCACGCTGGAGGCGACCGGCGGCAGCGCCGAGGCGCCCGACCTTTCGGAATGGGGCGATGCCGAGGGCAATGGCTGCATCATTGCCTCCCCCGACCGGCTGCGGCTTCAGATCTGGAGCGGTCAGAATCAGTTTTCTTGGTTGGATCAGGGCTATCCCCAGTGCCTGATAAATGCCGGTAGCTGCGTCCCCGCCATAAGCTCTAAGCTGGACGAGCTATGTGCCGAGCTGATGACCGAGCGCAAATCGGAATTTGAGGCGATTTTTGCGGGAGCAACCCATGCGCTTTTTATGGATAGGCTCTGTGAGATCCCGCAGATTGCCGACAGTGACCCCAAAAGCTGGGAGGGACTGCGGCAGGTGCTGTACCGTGCGCTGCCCGCCGTGCTGAACGACCAGTGGAGCCGTGACTGCATGAGCACGGAGGACTACATTACTGCATACAGCGCTGTTACTTCTTCGTGGCTTTTGCCTGGGGATAGGATCCATTTTCCCTTTGTGTTCCGTCCGGCGGCGGAGGACGGCGAGCCGGTGCCCGCTGCCTACACCCTGCAAACGCCCACCGGCACCATGCCGGACTATGAAAACGGCATGAGCAGCTATCAAAGCGCCTTTTACTTCATCAATTCCGGAGCTGCCGACGGCATTACGGCACCGTTGGCAGGCTTTATCACCGGCAGCCTGACCGCGCTGATCTGCTGGTACAGCGAAGGAGCGCAGACCATACCCGAAGCGCTGATGAAAACCGGCTTTAACCATGACTGGAGCTATGGTGATGTCGTTCTCGGTGCCGGCTGGAACATCACCGGCATCGGTTCCGAAGCGACCGAAACGAACGGCGAGCCTTCCCTTGTGACCCAAACGGTCACGGCGGAGACCGTACAGGCGGCGCTGAGCGCCCGCGGCTATTATTCCAAGGACGAAGTCCCCTACGAGGAGATGGACAGCTATCAGCAGTCCTTTTTCCAAAGTGTGCTGATCCAGCAGTATAAGCCGCTGGGGAACCGCTCCTTTACCATTGAATTCGACCTTTACGGTAAACAGTAACTAAAATACGGAGGAAAAATATGTTGAAAAAAGCAATTACTAACGCCATTCTGGAAACCATTTTCGGCAGAAAATCCGCCTTGGGCTACACCGTCGGCGGCAACACCACCATGACCAAAATCATCAACGGCAGCAGCGGTATGTGGCTGGGGCTTTCCACCACCACGCCAACCCTTGGTGAGAGCGGCATCACCGGCTTTACCGAACCGACCGATAGCGAATACAAGCGCGTACCGGTGGGCGGCGGCGATTTGGGCAGCGGTTTGTGGTGCATGGACGCCGCACAGGGCGGCATCATCAAAAACGGGAAGCAGATCCTGTTCCCTGCCGCAAAGAAGGAAGCAGACGGCGGTACCGGCTATGGCACCATCACTCACTTCGGCATCTTTGAAAGTGCCACGGGCGGCAGCCCCATTTACGCCGGTCATTTAAGTGAGGTGAAAAACGGCGCCATTGCCGAGACCAGCATTACGGTAGCGGCAGGAGAGGTGCCTGTATTCTACAAGAACACCCTGATCCTCGGGCTGGACGTGACCGAGCAGGACATTATAAACGCCGGCTAAAAGTGGTTTGACAGCCCCGCAAGGGCTTAGCAGAAAGCCGCACAGCATCGTCCCTGAGACGGTGCCGTGCGGCTTGATGGTTTCCAATAATCAGATTACGACGGTGGGGGTCTCCTCCTGTGCGTCCTGCAAAACGGGCTGGCGGTAATTGACCAAGAACGGGACATAAAGCGGGAAGCCCTCGGTATCCTTCAAGTCGATGACAAGACGGTACAGCCCTGCCGGGGCTTGGCTTTCGGCATTGGCGAGGGTGAGAGTATTCTCTTGCAGCTTGGCGGTAAAGCCCTTGATGGCGGGGATCCCGGTTGTACCTTCCTCTGGGACGGTCAGTTCGATCGTCTGCCACTGGAGAACTTTCGTTATGACCGGATTGCCCTCCGTGTCCACTTCCTTCCCCTTTTGCTCCAGCTCAACATAGCGCTGAACCGAATAGGTGAAGCTGTTGACTGCTGCATCGGCGACAACGGAAAGCTGATTGGTGCCGTTGATGGAATGCGTATTGCCGGTGATGGTAAGAAGCGGCGCGACGGTGACAGATGAGGCGCTTCCATCGATTTGGACAACAAAGACGGCGCGCAGGGTGATGTAGGGCTTGGCGCTGCCCTCCTCGATGCTGCTGTTGCTGTCCCCTGCCGGGGTGATAGGATTGGACGGCGTGGTGGGGGTCGTACCGTCCTCGCCGCTGCCGCTATTATCGCCGTTTTTTTCGCTTTCGCTGTTCTCCTCATTCTCTGTCATCTCGGCAGTTGGGGTGGACGCAGCAGGCGCTGCCGACTGAGCGGCAGGGGTATTTTCGGTTTCGGCAGGGTCGGTCTCGCCGGAGCCGGTGTTATCCCCCATATTATCGCCGGTATTGTCACCGGAATTATCGCTGTCGCCGGAGCTGTCGGGATTTTCGGGGGTTGTGGGATCGGTGGTATCGTCCTTGGCGCCGGTGAGCTTCACATCGCGCGCTTCAAAGACCTCGATGGAGACGGTGTAGATGCCTGCTGACAGCGTCCAGTCAATGGTATGGGACTTTTCGTACTTGCTGACGGTACCGCTGACGACGGGATCGGTGACGGTTTGAGCCGGATCTTCGCTTTTAGAGGGATCCAAAATGAACACCTCATCTGCGGAGGAGCCGAGTGCGGTGGTAGAGGTGATACGAATGACCTTGGCATCACTGCCGTCATTGGTGAAGGTAAACGGCAGCTTGCCTCCGGTTGGGGCGGTGACAAGGAACGCCGCACCATCGGAGGTGAGGAAATTGCCCGCGCCGGTCTGCCCTACTTCGACGGTGAGGGAGCGGTTTTCGGCGGCGTGGGTGGTGAAATACTGTTCGCTGTTAAGATAGCGTGCCAAGGCAGGCGAGGTGCCGAGGTATGCGCTGACCAGAAACAGCATGGCTGCCGCCATTGCCGCCCATTTTGTTTTTTTCATGGGGCGTACCTCCTTTTGCCTTGGTTTGCCTGTGTTACTGACTGATGACCGGAACAAGCTGAAGCTCCACCGTGCTGAGGACGCTTTCGCCGGTAACGATAAGGGTAAATTCCTGCGTTTTGCTTTCTACGCCCTCCATGCTCCAGCGGATCTCCTCGCCGAGGGGGTCTTCCTTATTTTCCTGTGCGGGGTGGAAGGTGTAGACCCAGCCGGCGCCCATCTGGTTCCACAGCTCGGTGCCTTCGGCGATTGCTTCCGGCGTGCCGCCGTAGATCTCATCGCCGCTGGAGATGGTAACGCCGTTGGGCTTTTCGCTGCCGCGGCTGACCAATACTCTCAGAACATAATCGACGGTTTCCGCATTGACTTTATTCTGACTGTCGGTATTGCTGACGATAAAACGGAGCTGGGAATATTCTTTATTCGTTTCCCAGTCGCCCAAAAGGTTGGCAGGCAGGTTCTGCGCTTCGTCGGTGGCGGCGGAAAGATAAAGGTGACTCATTTTTCGTGCCTGAAAGGTTGCTGCCGTTCCTGCCGTAGAGGTGTAGCGTCCCATGGTGACGCCGACGCCTGCCAGCAGGGTAATGGTAAGGAGCAAGCCGGATATCAAAGCCCACAGGCTGATGTGCATTTTCTTTTCCATCTGTGTTTTTTCTCCTGTTTAGCTGCCGCTTTGGGCTTCTTTTCTGGTAACGGTGTAGGTGCCGTCCTCATTCTGCATGCTTTGGAAATGGGCGTCGGCAAGGTAGTCCTTTACATCGCTGCTGTAGGTGCCGCCGCTGATGGCGATGCGCGCCTTGCGGGTCTTGGTATCCTTAGCATCGTGGTACAGCAGGAGCGCTTGCTGCTTTGCGGCGGTGATCCTGCTGTTTTCGCCGGTGATATAGACGGCAATATTATCGCGCTCGTAACCCGCTTCCAGATAGACCGCGGCGCCCGTATCGGTAAAGCCGTTATTATTGAACGCCCCTGCCAATGGCGCAGTCGCACTGCAGGTAACAACACAGTTATCCAGATAGACCGTTCCGCCCTTGACGGCAATGCCGGTATTGCCGGTAAAGGTGGAGTTTTCGGCGTGGAGGGTGCTGTTATCCTGCGGGTGATAAACCGCAGCATATTTGCCGGTAATGATGCTATCCTTGATTTCGATGGCGGTACCGCCGCTGACGGTCTGCCCATTGCCGCATACTGTGACATAACCGCTTGTAAGGGTGCTGTTTTCGATAACACAGCGGGTCTTTTGGGCGGTGGTGGTATTGTTGCCGATGACCATAACGGTGGGCTGCCCCGTGGAAATGGTGGAATGGGTGATGTAAACGATGGAATCGCCGTCCTGCGCCGTAGTCCCGTGGTTATCCTGAATGTAGATGCCCCACTGGCTTTCGCCCTCGGCGGTGGCGGTGACATTGCTGACGGTGAGCTTTCCGTTATTGACGCCGAACAGCGTCTTGTTGCCGGCGCTGTTTTTGATGGTACCGTTGATTACGGTAAGCTCCCCGCCCTTGCCGACGGTGAACAGGTCGCCGCCGGTGGCACTGCCGGTCAATGTCGCACCGTTCAAATCCAGAATGACCGGCTCCTTGGCGGATACGGTGATGTTTTCGGTCAGTTCCAGATTGCCGGAAAGACGGATATAACCGCCGTTTTCCGACTTGAGGGCTTTGGTCAGTTCCTCCGTGGTACCGACATTGATCATCTCAACATTAGCGGTCTCGCCGGTGATGGTGATTTTAACATTATTGAAGGACGCACCTGCATGTTCGGTGTCCCACAGATTGGCTTCCGCTATTTCCTGTTTGGTCAACAGACGAATGGCGGTATAATAGCCGAGGGTATTTTGATTATCGTTATCTACAGTATAGTATTTGGTACCTGTCTTGGAATCTGTAGTGATGTTGCTTTCGACAAATTTATTGAGGTAGCCATCTTCCGCTGTAATGTCTTGCAGAAAATGATCCACATGCTTTCCATCAACGGTGGCAAGGTTGCCATTCTCATCAAAGGTGGCTTTATCGTAATCGTAGACGATGGGGCGGAGGTATTCTTTTTCGATTACGCTGCCATCACCGGTAGGCTCCAGCCGGACATAATATCCCAAAAGGTCGTAGACCCATTCCCAGTAGATGGGGGTATCGACGGTACAAAAGTCATCGGACATGGTAAGCTGCCCCATGCTGAGGACGGTATAGGGCGCTGCCGTACTGTTGGTGAGATAACGGCGGGCAACGTTCTCGGCGTTTTCGCCGGAGCCGACCGTATAGGGGGTCTCGGTATAGAAGTAAATGCGCTTTTGAAGCGGTACTTCCATCTGTTCCTTGGACACGTTGACATAAGCATTTACAATGCTGTCGCTGGTATTCTTATAGGAGACCGGCAGGATACCGCGTGCGCCCGGCTGGGCAACAACATTGCCGTTGGAGGAAACATGATCTGCATTCAGCTCCCACTTTTCTGCCTGAAAGGTAAGAGATCCGGCTTCCAGCACATTGCTGTACCAAGCCGTAGACATGGCAAATAACAGCGCTACCGTAACCAGTATCGCTGTGAGCGCCAGCCCTGCCTGCTTGTAGATCCGCTTTTTGGCTTCGGAGACGACGCGCTCCCTGCTATTCTGCTGTTGTTCCTCACGATCCCGCTTAAACACCGGCATTCTGCTTTAATTCCTCCGTTAGTTCCGCTTTCACCTTTTCGGTGATCTCTTTGATCTCATCTTCTGTAAGCAGGGTTTGGGCAGCCGGCTCCGCTGCCTGTTCCTCCTCCAGCTCCGCCAGCGCCTTGGCAAGCTCTGTCCGAATCCCCTTTACGCTATCCCGCAGCACAATGCCGCAGATAAGCAGAACGGGCAGGACGATGCAAGCCAAAAAGCCGATCTTGCCGGTAAGCCACGAAATAAACACGGCAAATGAACTCCCTTCTCTGCTGTGCCACACCACCTTACCGATGAGGTTTGCTGCTGTGACATACTGCGTATCGGAAACGGGGTTATTATCGCCCCGGGTCTCCAAAAGCGGGCTGCCATCGGCACTTTGCCGAATGGCGACCACACGATGTGTAATAGCCCAATCGCGGGTCTGTGAATTGCGGGAGCGGTAGCAGACGATATCTCCTACCTCGATCTCTCCGATGGGGGTCTGCCGTGAAAGCAGCAGAGAATTGACCTGCAGGGTCGGCTCCATGCTGCCGGTCATGACCCTGAACATGCTGTACCCGCCCACAGTGACATAGCCCTTGGACAGCACCTGCGTAACTGTATAGATACAGAAGACGAGCGCTGCTGCCAGCAGCACCGCCACCACGCGGCTGACGATTTTCTGCTTTTTGCCCGCTATTGGGGCATCTGCACTCTGCTCTTCCGTTTTGATTTCCAGATTGTTTTCTTCCATGTATTAACTGTTCGCTCCTGCGAGTTGGAGATTGACTGCAAAGCGGAGATTTTCCGCCGCGCCGGTGCAATCGGCGTCCTGACCCTCCAGCCAGATGAAAACTCTGATCCGCTGCGGGACATTGCGCTCCAGCCGGACAATAACGGCGTCCTCGGTAGCGCCTGCCGTCTCATATGTATTCAGCACCGTGCTTTCAATGGTGCGGGTGGTCGGGTCTAACCGAGTGGAAAGGGCTCTGCTTTGGGGGAAAAAATGGCCCTTTTGCACCAGAAAAGAATACTGACCTTGGAGATATTTTGCGTAGAAAAGCTCCGCTGCCTTCTCTGCCGTAAGGGCGTTCATTTTCTCTACACCCAGTTGGGTCTTAAACTGGAACAGAGCGGCTTCCAGCTGACCTGCCAGCAGGGACTTTCCGGTGCCGTCGGCTTTCCATGTGCTTTGTTTTTGGACAGTGAGGTGAGTGAAAACCGACTGCTCCTTCCCCTTGCCGTTTGCATCGACCCCGACGGGGTAGGTAGCAATGTAGCCGCCGTCTGAGGCGGAGCCGGGGTGGCAGTCGGCATTCGGCTCGTAGATCACGAAGCTCTCGCTGCCATGGAAATTCTGGGTGCTGCTGCCCTTTTCGGCGTAAACACCGCGCAGGCTGTTATAGGAACCGCCGGTATTGCTATTCTCTGAGATAGCCGACAGCAGCGCCGTGGTGCCGCTTTTACCGGAAAGCGGCGTGGTATTAACAAGAAAGCCGACCCGTGCCGATGCTGCAACCGACGAGGCGTTTTCATTGAGGGCAAAGCTGCCGTCTGCGCTCTTGGAAAGATCGGGCAGGGCAATAACGTAGCTGCCGGAGTCATCATCGGGGTCGGTGCCGGTGGCGACTCGGAGGTCGCAATCGCCGGAGGGTGAGACGACCCACAGATCGAAATAGACATAGTGACCGGCGCGGCTGTCGGCAAGCTCGGTCAGGTTGGCATGCTGAAGCGCGGTGTCTCTTTCAAAGTCCTGCACAGGGCGGATCGTCCCCGCTGCTGCGTTGCCGTTCTGCACCTCTAAATCACTTGACTTGTAGTAGGTGGGCAAAAACCAGTTGACGCCATCGGCGGTGGAGACGGGAGACAGCCCCGCCAGCTTGCCGAGATATTCGTATTGACTGTACAGAGAAAGGTTGAGATGCTCGGTGAATGCGGCGGGATAGTGGACGGTGGTGCCGTCCTCGGTTTTGGCGGAAATATCCGCAGCGACCTTGATGGTGTTATCTCCGCCGACGGTGACCCGCAGCCCCTCCAGCACGGGGCTGGAGGACATGGTGAGCCACGCATAGGTGGAGGTAACGGCAACGGTAAGGGACATTATGACCATCAGAGCCAAAGCCGTGAGCTTAAGGATATGATTTTTCTTCACGCTGCCGTTCGCCTCCTCTCCTAATTGTATTATTCGACAGAATTATTCCTTTTTGTTGTTGGATTGACGGGTTTCCTCCAGCATTTCCTGCATGACCTGCAGGCGGAGGGCGTCCTCATCAATGGCGTCGTCCTCCCCTTGCGGGGTGGCGTACTTTGCCTTGTTCTTCGCCAGCTTGTTGAGGGTAATCATGACAAGGGCGACGATGAGCACAACCAGTGCCACTGCAATGCCCACATAAGTAGCAAACCGTCCGCCGGTAATGCCCCAACGGGAGCTTCTGCCGGTGACCTGATAGCCCTTGCCGGTAGAATCGGTGAGGGTGTAGTCGATGCCGTAGGCATCGGTGAGGGTGGCGGGAATGGTGGCGTTGGCGGTATCGGCATCTGCCGCATTGACCCCCACATAGTACGCCGTTTTTTTGCTGATTTTCCCCATCTGGAACCATGCATAGCCCTCATCATCAACTACAACGGTTTGCAGCGGCTGGTTTTTCTGATAAATGGTGGCGTACTGGCGGGCGTTTTCCTGATCCACTTTAATGCCGACAGTCATATCAAAATCGGTATTCCCCGCAAAATCGACCTTGTACACCTTATCGCTTTCGATATCGGTTTTATCGGGATCGGTTTTGGTGACGGTGGCGCCCAACGTGTATTTGCCGGAATAGTCCCTATCCGGCGTCTTTGTTGTATCTATCTTCCACTGGGAGCCGTCATCGGGACAGATGGTAATGACGGCATCTTCGCCGCCTACCTTGGAAAGATCCTTGCCGGAAACAACACCGCTATCGGGGCGAATTGTAATATCCAGCGTTCCGGTAACCCCTCCGCTGCGAACCTCATCAATGGTATCCTTCAGATCCGACCAGCCGTTGGAATTATCCAGCGTTGCGTCGATGCGGGTGGTCTCCTTTTCGCCGTCATGCTCCTTTTTCACGGTGATGGTGCTGTTTTCCTTTTCGGAGACGGTGGTCTGACCGCCGTTTTTTTCGGTGGCGGTGGTGGTATTGCCCTTGGGCGGCTCTGCCGTCACAGCTCCATCGGCGGAGAAGGAGGTATCCCCACGGCGGATACTTTCCAGCAGCTCATCCGCCACGGTAGGATCACCGGAGGCGGTGCTGATAGTCTCGATGCTGTCGCAGCCACGGAAGGCGTACTCCCCTGCCGACTGCATGGTGGAGGAGAGGTTCACCTCCGTTAGGGCGGAGCAGCCGTAGAATGTCCATGTAGGGACGCCCGCCAGCCGTGCCAACAGGGTGGCTCGCACCAGTGATTTGCAGTAGGCAAAGACCGAAACGCCCATGCTGCCAACCGACGCCGGCACCGTGACCGCCGTAAGTGACTCGCAGCGGTAGAATGCCATGCTGCCGAGCTTTTCGAGGGAGCCGGGCAGGGTGACGGCGGCAAGCTTTTCGCAGGCACGGAAGGCGCACTCTCCGATGGAGGTAACGCTTTCATTCATGCGGAAGGTCTGCAGGGAGGAGCACTCCGCAAAGGCATAGCTGCCGATGGCGGTGACGGACTGCGGCAGGGTGACGGCGGGAAGCGCCGTGCAGCCGTAGAACGCCAGACTGCCCACCGAGGTCAGCCCCTCGGGGAGGCGCACCTCGGTGATCTGCTCCCGCAGGGGGTACCACGGCGCCATTTCACTTTCGGGGAAATCGCGCATGGCACCGCTGCCGGTGACGGTAAGAACGCCATCGGCAAGCTGCCACTGCAGGTCATCGCCGCAGGCGCCGCCGGTTTCGGCGGCAAGGGCGGGGACGGGGAGCATGAAAACAAGAATTGCCGCAAGCAGCACTATTAAGTTAGACCGTAATTTCTTTTTCACTTTCAGCAACTCCTTTTTGAGGGTGGGCAAGGCGGAGCCAGATAAGGGCAATTACAATAGCGACCAGCGACCAGAAGTTCCCTGCCGGAAGCCCCAGCAGGAAAGGCTTTGTATCGCGCAGAAGATTAAGGATAAACCTTGTAATGCCGTAGAGCAGCATATATATGGGATAAATGCGCCCTTGCCATGTCCCCTTGCGAATAAGCCACAGCAGCATGACCATAAGAACCAACGCATTGAGCAGCTCAATGATCTGGCTGGGGAAGCGGATATATGTACCATCTGCGGTAATTGTCAACAGTATCCCAACGCAGCACCCATTAACTGCACATTGCATTTTGAGAATGGCAAGCATGACACACTCCGCCGGAGCGCATAAGTCCAACAGAGCAAGCGGCGGCACCCGCAGCAGCAGTGCCAGCAGCACCATAATCAATGGTGGGAAGAACACCGCACCGTAAAAGGAAGTGCCTGCCCAAAAACCGCTCTCAATCAAAAACATCAGCTTCGCGCCCAAAACACCTAATACGGTAAGCACCGCGGCGGAAAGCAGGGTCTTCCACATGGGAAGCCCTGCCCGCCACCGGCGCGGCAGCAGCATAACTGCTGCCATGGCGATGGTGCCGACCACCAAACTTATAACAAAATCAGTAGGCATTTTCTTCTCTCCCGCAGGATATTATCAGTTCGGATTGTAAACATCCAGCTGGTGCGCCAGCTTAACGGTGTAGCTTACGCCGTTGCACTCCAAAACAATGGTAGTTGCAGTAGTGGAACCCAATACTCTACGACTATCACCGCTTTTGCCGCCCACATTTTGCTGGTTAGAAAGACTGCTCTGGGTAAAGCTGAACACCATATCAAGGTTCTGATTCGGGTAATTCTTGCTGGGAACAGTGAAAGTCGCCTTTGTAAACTTGGTGCCGGCGTTACTTAACTGTGCTGTTGCCTTAGACTGTGTATATGCAGTTATAGTACCAAAGCAACTACTATAAGAAGCTTGATAGTGTGACTCCATATAGTAGCCAGCTTCACCCTTACCCAAGTTTACAGTGCTGGACTTATCCGCCCTGATGCGGTTGTAAACATCTTCCACATTGGACTTGCTGTTGTTTGTGTCACCATCGAAGCGCTTATTTACTTCTGGATTTGTCGCCGTAAATTTCACATCGGGTGCAGTCCATGTGACTTCGAACCGAGGAGCACTATCGCTTGCCGCACCGCCTACCACATATTTCAGCACCGTGCCGGTGCCCTCTTTGCCTGCGGTGATGGTGTCCTCACCAAGCTGGAACTGAACGGTGGCTTGGGTGTAGAGACCGGCTTCCCGGAAGTTCAGCTCACCGATCTGGTAGACGGTTTGAGAGCCGGATTTGAGATTGCTGGTGCTGTTTGTCACCGCAGCCGTTCCTCCACCTGTGTAGCCATACTTGCTATCCAAGCCAACAGCACCATGCTGATAGCTGACCTTGATATTGGAGACAGCAGCGATGCCGGTAATGGGCTGACCCTCGTAATCGGCAACGGTGACAGTTACATCGTTTACCTTATGGTCGTCCATAAAGTCTCCGGTGAAGTTGCGGCTGGTACCGCTGAGTGTAACCATAATATTGTTGACGACCTTGGTGGTGATGTTTTCGCCGGAAAGGTCGACTGTCACGCCTTTTTCGTCATCGTAGTATGTTCCATCGTAGTACACACCGTACAGGGTGATGGATTTCAGCGTCCATCTGCCCTCCGGCAGCGGCTGGCGATCCACGGTTTCCTCCGCCTGCTTAACCTGCCAGAAGTTCCACAGGTTGATAGAGGTGATATCCTCCGTCTGATGCTCCGTATCCTCCGCACCCATGATGCCCGGCACGGTGTACTCGGTGCCGTTTACCTCAATGACTGCCTCGACACGGGTAGCCGCGCTGGAATAAGCGATGGCAACGGTCATCTTGGCATTCTTGCTCGGCGCATACTGGTAAGCATCGGTATGGGGATCGCCCTGCATGTAGCGAGCATCATCGGGCGGCATAACCTGAATGGAGTTGGTATCGGCAGTCGCCGCTGTGATGGTATTGGTGCCGACCTTGACATGGCTGAAGCGGTAGGTACCGGCAGCTTCAATAAGGAATTCACCAACATAAGCGCCGGCAGAAGCATTCCATGTAAGGTTGGCATCCAGCCCTTTAACAGAACCGACGTGGCTGTAATAAATCCTCACATCGGAAAGCCCCTTGATCTCCTCGCCGGTATTATCGTAGAGCTTGGTGGTAACGGTAAGGGTAACGCCATCTTTACCGCCCTTGGAGGGATCCAATACAAAGCGGGTGGGAGAAACAATCATGCCTTCTGGCGCCATTGCCTGGATTTTTGCCTGCGTATCGGCAGTGGCAGAAATACGGGTACCGCTCTTAAGACCAAGCTGCAGCTCCAGCGTGGGCTGAAGTTCCGTGCGGATCTCGAATTGGTCGCCGTCAATTTCGACATACTTCATGGTATAGGTACCGGAGGTATAGAATACCGCAGTACCCTTCCAGTTTCCGCCCTCCAGATAGAACGGGACATTGACCTGACGGCCGTCCTCATCCATAAAGATGCCGTTGACGCGGCTGGGGGTTTGTTTGCTGGTGGTAAAGCCCAGCGTCATATTCGTCTTAAACGAAGACCCTGACTGCATGATACGGGCAAAGTTGCCGCCAGTGATGGCATCGCAGGTAATACTGTTTACCGACGCACCACGTATAGTAACCTTAAGCGGATCGTGGCTGAGGTCATACTCGGCTCCATCGACCCATACGGTACGCAGCACATAATTACCGGGTTTGTTAAAGGTGACCGTGCCGTTCCAGCTATCGCCATTGCCGGTAAGATTCACGATCTCCTGCTGCACGCCCTGCGTGGAGCTAATGGCACGGATAAACCGAACGTAAACGCTGTTGGGGCTCGCTTTGCCCTCTATCTTAACATTTACGCCTACATTGGTCTGGGGTTTTGCAGGATCGTAATTGACATCTGTATTGCCATTGAGTGATGCAGAGACCTTGATCGTCTCGGTCATAACAGGTTCATTTTCAATCGATTCGTTGGCATTTCCTTCCTGCTTGTAGTCTACCGTAGTAGAAGTAATGGCATTGCCATTAGCATCTGTTTCGCCGGTTTGTGTTACGGTGGTGATCTTGTAAGCAGTGCAGCTGCCAAACTGCACATTCAGGTTGCCTTGAATATCACCGCTTGCCAGCACCATCTGGTTAGTCAGCTTCGTGCCATCCAAATAGACAATAGCTGTAATGCGGGTAGCTGCATTCTTTACCAGCGGCATCAAGCCATAGATGGAATTGCCGTCCTTATCCACTCCCAAACTAACTGCGGAGGACTTATCCAGTGCCAGCGGCACTGTTACCTTACCGTTTTCGGCGTAGTAATGCTCGGTATCCATGGTGGCGGCACCGATAAGGGTTCCCTTGCCATCTACAAATGCCACCCGCATAGAACCAAGCAGATCCAAAAAGCGTTGCTGATCTGCCTCTGTGGAAGCATAGAAGGTATAGCAGCTACCACCGCCCTGCGTGGTACTGGTGGCGCCCTCCACCTCGTATGGTGCCATCTGGGTATCGTTCCAGACACGGTTGACGCCATCGTAGCCGGTCACAATGGTTACCTTCTCCATTTTAGGCGTGTATTGAACTGTTGCACCTGGGGGAGGGGAGAACTTCTCTTCCTTATTGTTCTCATCAACATAGTAGTAATTTGTATCCTGTTCCTTTTGGTAAACCTCCCGCTCGTACTTGTCGCTTCCTGATGTCACAGTAGCAGTAGAGGCGTCATATGTATTCCCATCGGGCGCCTTTACTGTGGCGCGCTGTTCTATATCCTGCAGCAGGACTTTACCCTCCAGCGTAAGGTAAGCACGCAGGGGCTCTGTTGTTTTGGTGTAGCTGTTGCCGTCCTTATCTTTGCCCTCTTCGACCGTTGCTGTTACCACAGCGCTGGCACCCGCATTGGTGCGCAGCCACAGGTCCACTGCCAGGGCATGGGTGTCCTCGGCAGTTGCTGTATCACCGCGGTAGCTGCCGGTGTTCAATGCCTTGACCGCCTTGATGTCCTCTTCGGCATCATAGGGTGCTGCGGCATCGGTGGTCACAGTGGCATCGAGGGTTTGTTTTCCAGCAAGCGCAGCCACACCGCCCAGTCCAGATGGGTCTACCGTAATGGTGATTTTCGGACTCATGTGTTGCCCCAGTCGTTTTTCCAAGCGCTTCACTGCACCATCATGCAATACTGCCGCACGATCCTTTGCTCTCAAGAGTTCCATTGCAGCACTCATACTGGAAAGCTGATTGAGTGTTTTTCCATTTATGGTTGCAGTATTGATACTGCACAGCCAATTGATTTGGGTGTTTATATCTGTCCAGTGAACCGTAGTACCGCCATTTGCCTTGTATGCCCAGCAAGCAAGACTGTTTTTCTGCTGGTTCGCTGATAAATCACTGAAGTCTTCCTTCTCGCCCTTTTTCAGGTAAGTTTGGAACGACTGATAATCCGTTACAAACTGCCTAAAGCCCACTGCCGCTTCAGTAAATGCTTGCGGCAGCTTATTGGCTTTATACTCTGCAATCAATTCCTCTAAGGCATTATTTCCCACGAACCAATTGCCTTGCTTGTCTCCCTTTAGTACATCATACAGGTTTGCCATGTAGACATAGCTTTCACCTACCTTAAGCATTACACTGTCATATATATCCTGTACCATGTTATACAGGTTGGGAACATATTCAGTAACATCAAGTGTATTTTGCGGCTTCTTATCAATTACATTCTGTGCATAAATCTGGATTAGTCCTTGCAGCGAGGTGATGTAGCTTTTCCCGGGCTCTGCCTTTTCATTGGTAATTTTGGCATAGTTCGATTTTGCCTCAGTCAAGCTGGCATTGGCTGCTTTCAACAACGCATTCATCTGCGTTGCGCCTTCAAGGTTCTCAAATTTAACTGTTGAAATTGCCCGTACGCCAAGGTGTTCCCCTTTCAAGTCCACAAGGAACATGCCTTCACCCATCGTGGTGGCATTTGGGTCAAAGTAGGTATAAGCAAAGTCATCGCCAATCACCATGCCAGTTACTCGCCCATCTTCACCATATTCCACTCCATAAAGGGGGTTTGTAAGCAGACCGGTAGTGCCATTGAGCGCAGCCGGACGCAAAACGACATTTGCCAGACCATAAGAAGGATCCGACAGGTTAACAAGGTTGCCCCATGTGTTATTCGCTCTTACCACATTGTTATCCTTGCCGGTAGAGTCCCCGGCGGCGGATCTGCCGGGGGCGGCACCGGTGCCGTTTGCCATGGCGATCTCCAAGGCGCCGTTGGCGGCGACAGTGGTATCGATGCTGGTGACCTCCGGACTTGTAGAAAGGGTGATCCACGCATAGGTCGCGGTAACCATAATGGTCATGGCAATGACCAGCAGCACCGCTGCCGCAGTGATCTTTTCTTTGATATGGGGAAGAGCGCCTTCATATTGTTTAATTCTCTCTCTGGTCTCGCTTGTCATTGCTCTTCACCTCCTGTCTTTCTCAGCGTTTTTATATCCACACAAAGCTGCACGGGTGCGACGCAGTGCTCTAAGCCGACGGCTTTTTGACTATTGCTGCGCTTTTTCACGGTACAGCCCTCCTCTCTTCTTATCTCAGGCATGGTTTTTCTGTTCACGGCGGAGCCGGCGGGCTTCCTCGCGCGCCTCCTGCTCCCTGCGGGCTTCTTCTGCCTGCCGGCGGCGCAGCTCCTGTTGGTGCTGCAGCTGCCCATGGGCAAATTCCAGCTCCGCCAGTACCGGTGCCAACACGATAAGTGCCTGCTGTCGCTGCTCCTCCGCCAGTCGGGCGGCTTCCTCTGCCTGCTGCTGACGCAGGCGTTCTTCCGCCTCCTGCTTTTCCCGCAGCGCCTTTTGCTCCGCCAACAGCTTTTCACGCTCGCGGCGCTCCTTTTCCTCCTTACGGCGGATCCGGGCACGCTCCTGCTCCTCTTCTTTGCGCCGGGCGGCTTCCTCCAGCAGCTTTACTGCGTCGGCATAGTCCTGCTCCTCGGCGGCACGTTGCCGCAGGGCTTCCTCCGCCTTGCGGCGTTCCTCCCTGCGTTCCTCCAAATGCTCATTAAAGTAATCCAGCTCGTTCTGGAAGGACTTGCTCCAGCGGCGGTTTTCTGCCTCCCGCTGCATTCGCTCCATCTGCTTGCGGCGCTCGGCTTCCTCCTGCTCGGCACGACGGCGTTCCGCCTCTGCTTCTCGCTCGGCGCGGCGGCGTTCTGCCTCCGCCTTCTTTTCGGCAGCCAACCGTTCCTTTTCCTCTTTGCGCTTCTTTTCCTGCTCCTCGACCAAGCGCAGTCGCTCCGCCTTTTCCTCGCGCATGAGCTGTTCCTTGGTCAGCTCCTCAATAAGCACCTTGCGGATCTCGACATCAGGGAGATCATAGTCCTCGGTCAGCTCCTCTACGATCTGCTTAATGAACTTCGGCTTCAGCGTTCTGCGGCGTTCCTTGGGCTCCACCGGAACGGTCCGGTCCTCCTCGTCCTCCAGATAACCCTTGAGAATGAGATAATTGAACAGTATATTGCGGTAGATATCCTGCTGGAATTGTTCGTTGATCTCGGGACTTTGCTCTACCACACGAATGGTATAGCCAATGTCATTGTATTTCCGCAGAAACTCAAACAGGCTGAGAATCTCATGATAATCCTTATTGCGCTTGAGGACATTGGTTTTATTGACCGTCCCCTTGATGCGCTCCAGCTTACTCATCTGCTGGGCAAAGGCGCTGTTCATATAGACGCTGAGAATGCGGTAAATACGGGAGATGCGGGAAAAAGCATCGCCGTTTTTCGCATCGGTTTCCAATGCGCTGTCGATCTCCTTGATATGCAGGAACATATCCATGTGGACATGCTCGGTGGCGCTTTCCATGTCGGACTGCACCTTCAGCTTGGCGCCGAACTCATCGCTCATCGCCTCAAACAGCGCATCGTGGCGTATTTTTACAAAGTGGTAAGCGAATTCCATAGTGGTGAACACCAGCCGGTTTTCATACAGCCCCCACGACTCCTCGCGGTAGCGCTGCATCAATCTGCCCGGGTGAACCTCATTCCGCTCCTCGTCAAAGGAATCCACCAAGCCGGAGTGCTGCGCCAAATGGCGAACCGTCTCTGCGCCGGACTTCTTGGCGTTTGCCACATTGACGATCAGATCCTCCTCCTTGAGGACATTGCGCGGGGAGGAAATGATCTTCTGGAAGGCATCAAGAGATTCCTCGATGGCATCTACCCAGGTCAGGTCGACTGTTTTGACCAGCTTACGGTTGGAAAATTGAAATTCATTCTGGGCGCGGGAGACGGCGTCCATGAAGAATTCGTAAAATTCCGTGCTGCCGATCGCCCGTGTTACGCCACGGACGAACTTGGTGTAAATCGGGTCGATAAGCGTGCTTTTCTTCCGCTTATTCTGGCTTTTTGTTTCCTGTGCCAAGGGGCAGCACCTCCTTTCGCTTAACTTTTTTGCTTTGCCAACTATACTTAATTGCTCCGCTTCAGGTACTCTACATAGTCCTTGCACAGCGGCATCTGGTTCTTCCCGAAGGTCTTATCCAGGAAGCTGTTGAACTTGGTCAGCTCGTCCTTCATAAAGCTGAGGGACAGTGACTCAAACTTACGCAGAACCTTTTTGGAGACGATAAAATCGACAGCCTGTATTTCGGTGCCGCCGCAGGCGATGTAACAGGGGACGAAATCGCTGACCTGCTTCATGATACGGTTGCCGAAGGCAAGCCGGAAATTCTTGATGAGATAGTCGTTGAGGATATCCAGCTTATCCAGCATCTGCTGAGTAATGGGGTACTGCTCCCGTGCCTTTTCAAAAAGCTGCTCCAAATGATCGGTAGTAATGTAAATCGGGTCTGCCGGCTCACACTCAAACGGATCGGCGCGGCTGTCCAAATCGATGGGAATGGCACGGTCGTACACCTTATCCGCCACCGCAAAGGTGGAGTCATCGTTGTTGATGGTGCCGACAAACCAGATATTATCGGGAATCTGCACGGTGCCGCCGTTGATGAGGCAGGGATCGTTATCCCACACGGCGGTGACAATATCGACCTTCCATTCCTCCTTGCGGGGAAGCTCCAGAATGGAGAGCATCTCAGCGAAGTAATACTCCACGCGCGCTATATTCATCTCGTCCAAAATGATGAGGTGCGGATCACGGTAATAGTTTGCCTCATACACGGCACGCAGGAAGTCCGTCTCGGTGTATTTCTTGGTAAACTCGTTGTAATAGCCGTACAGCTCGGTGCGCTCGCGCCATGCGGGCTGCACCGATACAACGGTGGAATCGTTTTGAACAAATTTGCCGAAGGCGTAGGGCAGCGAGGTTTTACCGGTACCGGAAATACCCTGCAGAATAATGATGCGCGCCGTTCCCATCGAGGCAATGAAATATTCCATCATGCTGAGATCATAGTAAAGCCCCAGCTGGCTGGCAGCATAGCGGCGGAACCGGTCGCAGAGCTCTGCCAGTGTAATATCGTTATTATAGATAGGAGGCTTGTACTCGGTCTTGTAGAAATTATCCACCGAGGTAAGCCGGAAAAAGCGGCTCTCTGCCGGATCGACCGGCGGAGAAGTGAGGGTATTGCGGTTGGAGGATGGAACATATTCCCCATTCTCTTTTTCCTCGCCCTCGCCGACCTCCGACTCTAACTGCTCCTGCGAAACGCCCAGCTCCGCCACCTTCATTTGCAGCAGACGGTCCTTTTCGTAGTTGGCGCGCAGCAGATCCCGCTGCAGATTGCGCACCTGCTTAACGACCTCATCGTACTTTTTGACCGGTACACGAAAGCGGAACAGCTTTTTCAGCAGCTTAATGAGGAAGATAACGATAATGACCGCAATGGCGACCAAAACCAACTCGGTAATCACCAGCATGATCCATTCCCCCGTGGAAAAGCTGCCGCTGGTTTCACGGATCAGCTTTAACCGCATGGGGAAGTTGAACAGGTAATTGACAAAGTTGAAAAAGGACGCGAATATATCCAGAAATGCGCCGAACACCCGCCCGACATCCTGATAAAAGTACTTCAAAAAGTTGTCCATTTCTTACCTCTGCTTTTGCCCTGCTAAGGACATTGATAATGCCGCGGGGCGGCTGGGAGAGCCATCAGCCTTCGGCTTCGCTCTCCTCTTTGGCTTTGGCGGCAGCCTCCGCTTCCATTTCTGCTTTGATCTTGGCACGGATCTCTGCTTCCAGGGCGGCACGGGCTTCCGCCTCCGCCTTGGCTTTTGCCTCTGCTTCCGCCTTTGCCTTGGCTTCCGCCTCCATCTCGGCACGGATCCGCGCTTCCATTTCCTCTGCGCTCTCCTTGGGGGCCTCCTCTGCAGGCTTTTCCTTCGTCTTGGGCTCCTCTGCCACAGCGGGGGCTTCCTCCGCAACAGGCGCCGAAGCCGCCAGCAACTCGGCACGCAGCTTTTCACGCAGCTCGGTCTCCATGCGCTTGCGCTCTGCCTGGCGGTTCTCCTCCAGCTTGCGCTTTTCGTCCTCTACCAGATCCTCGTTCTTGCCACGCTCTTTCTCATACAGCAGCTTGTTCTTCACGCTCTGATATTCAAACAACACACGGAAGAACTGAATGAGGTGATACAGGAAGAAGATAGCGACCGGAATGACCACAACGATGAGGAAGCCGGTGCTGGTCTGGAGATAGTCAAACAGCTTGCCCAAGCCCGCAATCTTCATGCCGTTGTACTGACCGACGATCTCGGATTCATGAACGGTCAGGGAGTCTTCGATGGTGTTGTTATCACCCTTGGTCTGGAAGATAAGATAGCCGCCGCCATCGTAGATTTCGGTAATTCTATGGGTGTTCAGCACACGCTCGCCATCAATAACAGTCCAGTAGGTGATGATGTCACCGATTTTCAGCTCGCCGGTGTCCTTTACGGCGGTATCAAAGATCAGATCGCCCGGCTTCATGGTCGGGTACATGGATTCCGTCTGGATAGACATGACCCGCAGCCCGAAAATGCTGGGAACGCCGTTGCCGCTGGTGCTGACATAGCTGGTATAGGTGCATACCGCTGCCAGAATAATAGCAATAACCAACACAATGTTAATGATGGTATTGGCAATGCGCCTGCCCTTGCTCTTTTGGGGAACGCCGGTCTCCTCCGCCGTCTGAACGGTTGCTTCCTGCGTTTCCTCCGCTTTCTTCGTCCATTTTTTCATGGATATTCTCCCTTCCAATATTGCATTGAATTTATGATAGCCAAGACTGCGTCACAAGCTGTCTTTCATCAACTCGGAATGTTTGTCATGCCGCCCTGACCGGAATAGTCGGTGGCAAACTGAAGGTTGGCGATGATCTGCGCTTCTTCTATGATATTGGTGCAGTCGGCGTCCTGCCCCTCCAGCCAGATATAAAGCTCGATGGCTGCCACTTCGCCGCCCTTAAGCTGGAACAGCTTAGTGGGGGTAGTAAACCTGCCCAGCGACTTGATGGTAACGGTAGACTGTACCGGCGAAGCCTCCCGCCATGTGGAGGCAGTTTGCCGGATCAGGTGCGCCGAATCAATGAGGGTATCGGTGCCGTCGATGCTCTTAGTCGCCGGATCGCCGGTAACGCGGCTGCTGATGTGGGCGTCGTAGTTCGGCTCGTAGATAAAGAACTCGCTTGTACCCTTTGCCGCGCCGGTCTCGGGATCAACCAAAGCAATGCGCAGCCCCAAACGGATCGCGGTCTCGGCGCCCTGCCCGCCGTCATCATGCAGAATCGTCTGGCTATTCCACACCGGTGTACCGATGACATAGGTTCCGGCGGTATTCTCGCCGCCGTTTACCTCTATCGCCTCGCCCAGCGAGACCGTCACCGGCGTATCGCTGCGGGCATAAAAGGTACCCTTGACATAGTAGCCGTCGCCGTCCTTACGGTTGGCGTTCTGCTCATCGGTCAGCGGAGCATAGACGCCCGCCATTCTGCCGTCCGTGCCATAGGTGATGGTCATCAGCCTGCCTTCCCGCTGCGACCATGTGGCGGGCTTTAGCTGGGTCTCTACCCCTACGATCTCCTTAAAGTCCAGCACCTGACCCCACTCCTCATCGGGAGCGTTGTAGGTCTTTGCCAGCTCCAAGCCGGTTTGTCCGGATATGTAAACGTCCATATCGCTGACGCGCGGCGTTTTGCTGATGGAAAGCCATGTGTAGCTGGCAGCAACCAGCAGCGCCAACAGCGCCAGCAGAATACAGATATACAGTCCTGTCCGGAACCGCCTGTTGCGGTCCTGAACCAGTTGTGCATTCAAAATATGTTTCCTCCTTGGGGGGATTTACAATCAGGAAGCGGTTTTCCAGCCTCCATATAAAGAGCCAATGGGTTCCTGCCATCAGCCCCTTAAATTCAGGTTGGAGCCAAAAGCTTGCGCATAAGTCATTCCCATATGCGGTCTGCCTGCCCCGCGCCGCCTGCGGCGG